>Ga0326727_10004187_pt1 | contig 44042 bp, 50 predicted proteins | sample MB2enrmetagenome_FD_207643 | JGI IMG/M metagenome (GOLD analysis project Ga0326727, IMG submission 207643) | Lab enriched peat soil microbial communities from McLean, Ithaca, NY, United States - MB29MY | ecosystem: Environmental > Terrestrial > Soil > Wetlands > Peat | place: USA: New York... | reverse complement strand
GACGCCCAAATCCAGCAGCACCGCGTCGCAACTTTCCGGTTCAACCCACTCGGCCGCGTCCGCGTAATTGCCCTGTCGAATTTCAAAGCGGCCGGGAAACTCGGATAATCGCGCCCTGGCTGCCGCGACTGCGCTGCCATCCCGGTCGCAGCCAAAAAGCCGTCCATTCGGCGCGCTGGCCTTCAAAATCGCCGCGGCGTGCCCACCGCCACCGACGGTTCCGTCGAGGCACAGGCTGCCCGGCCTGATTTGGAGGCTTGCCACCACCTCCGCCATCAGCACCGGTTTGTGAATAAAGTCCGCCACTGGTCATGGGTCGTGCCGTCAAACAGGCGCGCCCAGCTCTGGAGACGGCTTCGTCTCCGCTTTGGGGCTGAACGCGTTTTCACTGCTTTTCTTGCGGAATGGCGCGGTGAGCCTGCTCCAGGCTTCGCCCGTCATTTCCATTTTGCTCAATCTGGCCAAAGGCTTCTCGCCCGTCCCCACCTTCCTTTCGACCAGCACCACCTCCAGGTCGTCTTCGTTCAAATCATTCCTCATCACGGTCACCTTCTCCAAGGCCAACTCCGTCTGGACCGTCGCTTCATGAAACGGACGCCCCTTGGGCCCGAAGACAAATCGTTGAACCAACCTTTTGCAGAAGCTGGCCGTTCGGCGCCAAGTGCCACGGGCGCAAGCCTTTTGGGATATTTTGGCATCTTTCGCGAAGGGACTTTTCGAAACAACCGGTTGGGACGGCTTGACCGTCTCAACCGGCGGAGCCGCGCTCTTGTGTGCCTCAACCACAGCCGCTTTAACCGCTGTCGGCGGTTGCTCAAAGAGCGACGTTTGAACTGTTTGCGGGGCGGAGTGTGACAGCCCTGAAGGCGGTCGTTTGCCTGCCGTGAATTTTGGCAACGCCCTGTTGGCAAGCAGTTTATATGCGCCCGGCCGGTCCGCCATGTCTTTAAAAGTCCGTCCTTTGGTCAATAAACAGAGCGCGTTCATAATTGTTTTACTCCATCATTTCGAGAGCCTTGCCCAAAAGCGCATTGTCCAGGAGTTTGGCCTGCGCGTAACGTTTGGGGTTCCAAATCTCAAATCGATCCATCATGCCTGCCAGGACCGCCTCATTGGTGATATCCGCTGCCTCGGCCATATCATCCGGGATGGTAATCCGGCCAACGCTGTCCAATTTTGCCTGTGCCGAAGAGGTGCCAACGCTTCGCTTCAATACTGATTTGCCTGGGTCGTTGTTGGGCATGGCATCAATGGCGGCGCGAAGTTTGGCCAATTGCTCCGGAGGCAGGACTCGCAAGCATATTCCTGCCTGGTGTTTGGGCCAGATTATCAAGGTAAATTCCACCGACCCTTCCGATTCTTCCGGCCTCCAGCGAAATGGAACGGGCACGCGGCGCTTGCTGTCCACCTTGTGGCGATAGCACCCGTTGTACGTCCTCTCTTTGACAACCGCGTCTGGCATAATTTCCGCCGCGCATTCCTTAAAGATGGGATTATTCTCCCATATTTGCTCGATCTTCGCCACTTTGCCCCATTTTGCCCCACCCGTCAAGCGGTTTTTTCCTGAACTTATTGACATGTTATTCACAATTGCCAAACTGGTGCCCGATGCGCACCGCCGAGTTCGATTTCGCGTTGCCGGCCGGGCTGATCGCGCAAATCCCGGCGCCCGCGCGCGATCAGGCGCGATTGCTGGTCCTGGAACGCGCCGCAGGCAAACTGGCGCACCGCCGTTTTGTTGACTTGCTCGACTACCTTCGGCCCGATGATGTGCTGGTTTTGAACGACTCGCGGGTCATTCCGGCGCGCCTGCGCGGCCGCAACATCCGCACCGGCGGGAAATTCGAGGCGCTGCTCCTGGAAGAGAACGCCGCCAACGACTGGTGGGCCATGCTCAAGCCCGGCAAGCGGGCCCGGCCCGGCGCAAAAATCGAAATTCTTGACAGAAGCGGAAGGCGCGCTTCCATCCTGGCCGCCGTCCTGGAAACCAACGCGGAAGGACACCGCCGCCTGCGCTTCTCCGGAACAGAAAACATCCTGACAGAATTGGAAGCGTTGGGCGAAGTCCCGCTGCCCCCCTACATCCACCGCCCCTTCCCCCGCCCGGAAGACCGGGACCGTTACCAGACGGTCTTCGCGCGGGCGGACGGCTCGGTGGCCGCGCCCACGGCCGGGCTGCACTTCACGCCGGAGTTCCTGGAAAAAATCCGCGGGCGCGGGGTGAAGATTTGTTTTGTCACCCTGCATGTCGGTCCGGGGACCTTCGCGCCGGTCAAGGCGGCCATTGTGGCGGACTACATCCTGCATGAGGAACGCTATGAAGTGGGGGCCGAAACCGCGCGCTTGATTAACAGCGTCAAGACTGGATCACAAGTCTTTGCCGTTGGCACCACCACATTGCGCGTGTTGGAAAGTGTGGCGCGCGACAACGGCGGCCGGATCGTAGCCGGAGCGGGACGAACCGGGATTTTCATTTATCCTCCGTTCCAATTCAAAATCGTGGGCGGGCTGGTGACGAATTTTCATTTGCCCCGCTCCACCTTGCTGATGCTGGCCAGCGCCTTTGCCGCGCCCGGTGAAACCCGTGGCCGCGAACTCATGCTGGCAGCATATCAGGAGGCAATCGCCCGGCATTACCGTTTTTTCAGCTACGGCGACGCCATGTTGATCATTTAGTGCGTGAAGCTCCGATAGGAGCGAAATATTTGTAGCCAATCGCCCGAAAAAATAAATTCAGCCCCGTTAGGGGCGAAACATGCTGTTCCTGGAGCTTGATTTTATTTCCATCATGGACCTGCAAAGAGATCGCGCCTGACGGCGCTACCCGAAACTTCAGGTTGATGATAGTCCAAATGCAGTCTATTTTTGGATCAAAATGAAGACTTGCAGTCTGAGCGAAGCAAAGAGTTCCCTTGGCAGATTGGCCGACGCCGTCTTTCAAGGCCATTTGACGGTCATTTCCCGCAGCGGGAAATTGCTTATTTTGAGGGCCTGTGAACCTCCGGATCCCGACGAGTTTGATGCCTTGATCGCCGAAGGAATAAAGTCATCCACATTATCCGCGATGAATGTATCTAATTTGCATGTCGGCAAGTTAACAACACAGCAGAATTTACTGCCCACCCTGGCCCGGCTAAAGTTCCAGCCGACGCCTGGTCGGCAAAAACAGACTAAGAAATAAAGGAGAAACATGAATACCGACATTATCATCCATCCCAAACTGCAGCACTACGGTTTGACCACCGGCAACGTGGACGCAATGGTTGAGTGGTATCGCAAAGTGCTGGGCATGACCATCAATCAGCGGTCGGTGGTGCCGGCCGGAGCGCCGCACGGGCCGCCGTTTTCGGCCTTCGCATTTATCAGCAACGATGAAACCGATCACCGCATCGTCTTCTTTGAAGTGCCCGGCGTGGTCGCCGATCCCGACAAACGCCGCCATACGCACCTGCAGCACGTCGCTTTCAACTACGAGACACTCGACGAACTGCTGGGCACCTATCTCCGGCTTAAAGGGATAGGCATTCTGCCGCTCTGGGCCGCCGATCTTGGCGTGGGGATCTCGTTCTATTATCAGGACCCGGACCAAAACGTCGTCGAGCTCAACATCCTCAACTATGGCAACGACTGGACCGCCACAGAATTCTTGAGGAGTTCGCCGGCTTCGGCCGTGCGGCCGGCGCCGGTCGATCCGGAAAAGCTGGTCGCAGCACGCCAGGCGGGCGCGTCGCCTTGGGAATTGCACGAGCGAGCCCTTGCTGGAGAGTTCGCTCCCACAAAGACGTTGGATCCGAGCACGCACTTTTGAACGCCCGGCGCGTTGAAAGAACCTCGCGGCGATCTCCTGGACGATGCACCATGAAGCCCGTGCCCAGCATGATTAATAAAAGCGTCAGTATCATAGGGGTCAAACCGTACTATTGGCCTGTTTAAGATCTTTTCGCCGTCGGTATAAGGCTGTAGAACAACATCCCAACGAAGGATTTTGACAATAGTACGGTTTGACCCGAATGGCGCTTAGTTAAGGCGTAAATCATTGATAATCAACGTGATCTATGAGGGGTCAAAAATCACCAAGAACCACAGCCACCATGCCTCTCCGAGGGACGCCAACAATGCGATTTCCCGGCCTTCCGAGCACGATCGGCAAGCGCCCCTTGTAAGACGCTGTAAATCAACATGTTAAAAACCATTCGAGGGGTCAACCCATAGTTTGGTTCGTTTTTGTTTAATCTCTTAATCATTTGTCGCCACTGGCCCGCATGGAGGCGGGTTCCATGTTGGCCCTTTGACGGTAAAACTTTCTGCATTTAAAGCCCTCTCCTCTTGTCGCGCCATAGCGCAGCGAAGGCGGATGGGGGAGAGGGTTTGGGCTTGCCCGCCAAAGCTTGGCGACGGCTGGTAAGGGAGAGCCATCTTTTATCCATCACCAATATTTTTTCACATGGACAGCAATTGTCCATGTAGCTGTGCCATGATGAAAATCAAAAATACAAAATCACCCATGAAGAATATCAAAACCGCCAAAGCACGGCTCAGAGGGGCAAGACCGGTCTGCTTCGATGGCAAATTCATCGGATACACGGAAAAAACGGTTCCTCAACGTTTTCGGTGGAATAGAAACGCGGCAAGTGTCGCGTGGATTCTGGCCTCCACGCCGCCGTGGCCATGAGCGGACGCGGTGGGTGTGATGCCAGGGTGCTACAGGTGCTACAAATAAGCCAAATTGTAGCACCCTTGTAGCACCCTAAGTCATTGATAATCAACGTTTGTAGCACTGTAGCGGGGGGGTGGGGGGGGGCAGAATACCTATCTATCAATCTTGCTTTTTGTGCGATTTAAGTTCCGTTTCAGCTTGGCGTGCCATCAACCAGAGCGCGTCGGACAGACGGTTCAGAAAAACAATGATTTCAACGTTGCCCAGTTGCCGGCTTTCTTGCAGCGCGCACACGCGCCTTTCGGCCCGGCGACAGGTGGCGCGGGCCACGTCCAGCGCGGCCGAAGCGGCGTTTTCGCCCGGGGTGGACCAGCCCTTGAATGAAACCTTCTTCGATTCAATCTCCTGCACGATGCGGTCGAGCTTGGCGGTCAACTCAGGCGTCACCACCGGGAAGCCGTCCCGGACATAGCGCGGCAAATCTTCGGTCTGCGTGGCCAGTTCGCCCATGACAACGACCAGGTCTTTTTGGATTTCCAGCAACTGTTCGCGCAGGAACGGAGGCTGGGCGGCGGCCCGGGCTGAACCGAGGGCCGCGTTCAATTCATCGACGCTCCCATAGGCTTCCACGCGCGGATGACATTTGGAAACGCGGCGGTTGTACATCAATCCGGTCGTGCCGTCGTCTCCCTTTTTTGTGGCAATGCTCATGGCGGGTTGAGTTTAAGGCGCGGGGTTCAAAGTGGAAAGCCGGGATTGACGGATATTGACGCTGGCCGCGATCTTGCCTATTGTCGCAAAAAGAACAGGCGTCATGAATTTTAAATTGATTTTCAAAACTCTCTTGGTCATCGCTCTGCTGGCGTTGCTGGTCGTCATGGGCATGTACAACACTCAAAACGTCCAGTTGCATTTGCCGCATGACAAAACGCAGACCGGCCCGGCCGCCCTCATGTACTTTGCCTTCTTCGGCATCGGCTTTTTGTCCGGCACATTGTTGATGGCCGGCGGCAAAAAGGGCGGCGGCAAATCCAGCAAGGTCCAGACCTGACGCGCCGCCGGCGGGCGGTCTTTTTTAGAGCCGTTCCACCGTCCTTTTGTAAGCCAGAATGCCGTCCACGATGGCTCGCGCCATTCGCTTGCGGAAGGCCGTGTCATAGATATTTTTCGCATCGGCAGGGTTGCTCATGAATCCGCCTTCAATCAAGACGGCCGGCATGACAGCCTCGCGCAAGACTTCAAACCGCGAGCGCTTCAGGCCGCGATCCTGCAAGGGCACGCCGGCGGTGATGGCCTTAAGCATTTCATAAGCGAGCAGGGCGTTTTGGTCGTCGTGCGCGTTGCCGGGTTCGCGCGGGCGCGGGGCCTTTCCTCCGCCTTCACTGCTGGAATTCATGCCGGCGGGCGCCAGGCAATAAACCTCCAATCCCCGGATGTCGTGCTCCGGCGCCGCGTTGTAATGCAGGCTGACAAACAAGTCCGCGCTCCGGCGCCGGGCCATGAGGGAACGGTCGGGCAGTTGGACAAAGTCGTCGCCGTCTCGCGTCAACACTACTTGCAATCCTTCGCGCTGCAACAGTCCCGCCACTTCCCGGGCCAGGAGAAGCGCGTATTTTTTTTCGTAATGGCGCCCGTCGATTTCGCCCTTGTCCTTGCCGCCGTGGCCCGGATCGAGGCAGATGGTTTTCAGGCGCGCGTCTGATTTTTGCGGAAAAAGGATCGGCTCAAGGGTGGTGCGGGCATCGACCATGGAAAGGAGGACCGTCCCATTGCGATTGACCACGGGCAAAGACAGCCAGACATTGACGCCGCAGATTTCCGCCCGGCGCGAATCCACCGTCAATTCCAATCTGGCCGAGGGATTGGTCAGCGTGATCGTTCCCGCTGTTTTCGCCCACTTCATGTTGAACCCGGCGCCATGGGCCCAATCGTCCAGGCGGGTGTATTCGCTGTCGGAGACAACGGTGCGATTGAGGTTCTGGAGGGAAACGCGCGCCTCAGCCGCCAGGACGGCCATCAGAAAAAGTGACACAGCGAGCGCTTTCATGTTGTCAGGGATTTTGCCCGACGCGCGCGGCCAATTCAAGCCAGGAAGGCCGCAAATTTTCTTTTGTTTCGTTTGATTATGTGATTTACTCGGGCCAGTGAACGTCACTGACAGCATTTGGGACAAGCTGACGCGGCTGGTCATGGCTCTTTTGGTGATCGCCGGCGTGCTGGGCATCGTCGTCTGGTACGAGCCCGTCGTGCAGGAAAATCAACGGATGCGGGAGAAAAAGTTCGAACTGGAAAAGAAAATCGAGCAGGAAAGCAAAATCGCCAAAAAACTGGAGACGCAACTGCGCTCCTTTGAGAATCCGGGGCTGGAAAAAACACTGGTCGAGCGTCTGGCGCGCGAACGGCTCAGCTACGCCAAGCCGGGTGAGAATGTGATCCATTTCGAGCCGCCCGCCGGCGGCATCGCCCATTAAACTGTCATGATTTCCTTTTCCTTGGCGGCCAGGTGGACGTTGATCTTCGCAATGTATTCGTCGGTCAACTTCTGAATTTCTTTCTCGGCCACTTCAACCTGATCCTCAGCCACGCCGCCGGCTTTGGATTCTTTTTTGACGGCCTCAATCGCATCGCGGCGCACATGGCGAACGGCCACGCGGCCGTCTTCGGCCAGCTTATGCACGAGCTTGACCATTTCCTGGCGGCGTTCCTGACTGAGCTCGGGCATGACCAGGCGAATGACTTTTCCCTGCACGGCCGGAGTGACGCCGAGGCTGCTTTTCAAGATCGCCTTTTCGATGGCATGGACGGTGGAGGCGTCCCAGGGCTGAATGACCAGAACGCGCGGTTCGGGAGTGGTGATGCCCGCCAATTCGCGGAGGCGCATGTGGGCGCCATAAACCTCGGCCATGATGTTTTCGACCAGGACGGGGGAGGCTTTGCCGGTGCGAATGCCGCTGAATTCATGTTGCACGACCTCATTGGTCTTGGTCATTTTCTCTTCCGCTTCCAAAAGAATGTCGTCCAGAGCCATAGTATCAATTTCGAGGTTAAGGTTAAAAGTCAGCTTGTGACCAGCGTGCCCACCCGTTCGCCGAGCACCACGCGTTTGAGATTATGCGCTTTAAAAAGATCGAACACAATAATGGGCATTTTGTTGTCCATGCAAAGCGAAAAAGCCGTTGAATCCATCACTTTCAGCCGTTTGTCCAGGGCCTCCGCATAAGAGATCTCTTCGTAACGCCGGGCCTTGGGATGGGTCTTGGGATCGCTGTCGTAAATGCCGTCGACCTTGGTCGCTTTCAAAATGACTTCCGCGCCGATTTCGTTGGCGCGCAGGGCCGCGGCCGTGTCGGTGGAAAAGAAGGGGTTGCCCGTGCCGCCGCCGAAAATGACCACCCGGTCTTTTTCCAGGTGGCGGACGGCGCGGCGCCGGATAAAGGGCTCGGCGATCTGGGACATGGCAATGGCGCTTTGCACGCGGGTGGCGACGCCGAGTTTTTCCAGGGCGTCCTGCAAGGCGAGCGCATTGATGACTGTGGCCAGCATGCCCATGTAATCGGCGGTGGCGCGTTCAATGCCCTGGCCCGCGCCGGAGGCGCCGCGAAAGATATTGCCGCCGCCCACCACGACCACCACTTGCACGCCCATGTGGCGGACTTCGGCGATTTGCCGCGCCATTTCCCGGAGGAACACCGGGCAGATGCCGACGCCATTTTCCCCGCCCAGGGCCTCGCCGCTGAGTTTAAGAAGGACCCGCTGGTACTTGGGCCTTTGGACTGTTTTCATTAGCGTGCCGTCTCTTGGAAATTAAGAATTAAGAAGGCAGAATTAAGAAGTTGAAGAAAGGCCTCCGACTTCGACTGGCCGCTCTTTTTCATGTTTCTTAATTCTTACTTCTTCCTTCTTAATTTTGTCAAGCGGCCGGACTTTCGCCCACCTGGAAGCGGGCAAAGCGGCGGATGACAATGTCGTCGCCCAATGGTTTGGCAATGCCGCCGATGTGTTCCTTGACCGAGACTTCGGAGTTGCGCTTGACAAAGCCCTGGTCGAGCAGGCAGCAGCCCTGGAAAAACTTTTCCAGTTTGCCTTCGACAATTTTGGCGATGGCTTGGGGAGGCTTGTTCCTGACTTGTGCGGCGGCGATTTCCCTTTCCTTGGCCAGCGTGGCGGCGGGGATTTCTTCGCGGGAAATGACCAGGGGATGCCCGGCCGCGATTTGGAGGGTGATGTCGCGCACCAACTGCTTGAAATCGTCCTGGCCGACGGTGCTTTCCCTGGCGGCGCCCACCTCGACCAGCACGCCCACCTTGGCGCCGGTGTGAATGTAGGCCGCGATCATCCCGTTGCCCTGGACCTCGTAGCGGCAGAAACGCGGGATTTGGATGTTCTCGCCAATTCTTGCCACGGCGGCCACCCGGTCCGGTTCCAGCGATGCCAGGGTGGCCCGGGCCGCCAACTGGCGCGCGACTTCAGCGCAAAACGCGCCGAAGGTTTCGTTGCGCGCCACGAAATCGGTCTCGCAGTTGATCTCCACCAACACGCCCGCTGTGGCGCCGGGTTGGATATGTTGCACAATGGCCCCTTCCCGGGTCTGACGCGACGCCTTTTTGGCGGCGGACACGGTGCCCTTTTTGCGCAAATAATCAACGGCAGCGTTGAGGTCGCCCTTGGATTCAGTCAACGCTTTTTTACAGTCCATCAAGCCTGCGCCGGTCATTTCGCGCAGCTTGCCGACATCCGCGGCAGTGAATTCAGCCATAATCGGTAATCAATAGGGTGAAAGAAGTTTAAGCCGGAACAGTGGCTGGGGCGGCCTCGGGCGCCGGAGCCGGGGCGGGGGGGAGAGCTTCCCCGGGGGCCGGAGCCGGGGCGCTTTCGGCGGCTTGTTCCGCGGCGCGCCGGCCATATTTGGCTTCATACTCGGCGCGCGCCTGGGTGATCGTTTGCACGAGTGTTTGCAGGATCAATCGCACCGAACGGATGGCGTCATCGTTGCCCGCAATGGGATAATCCACCAGCTCCGGATCGCAATTGGTGTCCACCAGCGCCACAATGGGGATCTTCAGCCGCCGCCCCTCGGCCACGGCGTTGTGCTCGCGTTTGATGTCAACCACAAACATCGCGGCCGGATATTTGTCCATGGCGCGGATGCCGTCCAGGTTCTTGAACAGGCGGGCGGCTTCGCGGCGGTACATGGACTGTTCCTGCTTGCCGTAATTGTTCATGGTGCCATCGGCGTCCCATTTCTCGATTTGTTTGAGGCGGGCGATGGAGCGTTTGATGGTATTGAAATTGGTCAGGGTGCCGCCGAGCCAGCGTTCGGTCACGTAAAGCTGGGCGCAGGCTTTGGCCGATTCCTTGACGGCTTCCTGGGCCTGCTTTTTGGTGCCGACAAACAGGACGGTGCCGCCCTTGCTGACGACGCCGTGCAGGAAGTCGCAGGCGGTTTCCAGTTGTGTCAGCGATTTGCTCAGGTCGATGATATGAATGCCGTTGCGCGCATCGAAGATGAAGGGTTTCATCTTGGGATTCCAGCGCCGGGTCTGATGTCCGAAATGGACGCCGGCGTCCAATAATTCCTTAATGCCGATACTGATCACGTATTTCCTTGTGTTGGCAGCCCGCGCCGCAGGGGCGGCGGACCATCCCGCGGAAGACGGGATTAAGTTGAGTGTTATTATGGCCGCCCGCCTTCACACGAAGGCGGAATTTGAGGCCGTTCCAATCCGGGCGCACTCGCCCGGAAAGGGGGAAACATAGCCGAATCGGCGGCATTCGCCAAATGTTTTTTTCGACGTTCTGGCGGCAGGGGTGTGTGACCGGAAAGCAACCTGAACCGGTTTAGGCGACAGCTCGGATTTTAAGGCGGTCGGATTGATGCAGGCGATTCCAACATCCGGCGTTGGTGATGCTCGAAGTAGGCGATCTGCGTTGCCCAGGAACTTTCCGCCGACGGGGCTAATTGTTGCAGGCGCTGGCGGGCGGCGGCGATGACCCGGGCCACTGGGTCATTTTTGATCTGGTTCTCCCACTGGCATTCCATTTTTCTGATCCAGGGTTCCTGGCCGGCGTAGAGGCCTTGGCAGAGCAAGTGCCAATGTTCCAAGGCGTGATAAAGGTCCAGGATTTCCACCGCGGCGGGGAAGTTCAACCGGCACAGTTCCCAAATCCAAGGCGCTCCGTGATCTTTTCAATTTAGGTTACTTTCCGGTCACACACCCTCAAATGAAAAAAGTGGGGCGGCGCGGCCTGGGTTTTGGGAACGGCGCGGTCAAGCGTTTGCAGCAAGAGCGAGTCGGCGCGGGCCAGCCAGGCGCGAAATCTGGAGTTGTCCAACCGGTCGGGCAATTCGGCGAGCCGGTCGAGATTAAAACTCTGGTCGGCAATGCCCAGCCCGATGCGGGTCGCATCAATGGCATTGATCTGTTGCTCGATGTGATTTTCGACGGGCACCAAAAAAAGGGGTTTGCCGAGCCAGGCCGCTTCGGCGAGGGACTCAAAACCGGCGGTGCAGGCGACGCATTTGCATTCCGCCATCATGCGCAGGAACTTTTCGCCGTCGAGGCGGTGAAAAGTGAGCGTGTCGTCGTGACGAAATTCCGGCGGCGCGTCCGGTTTGTCGTAGAAACAATGCAGCACGGTCCGCGGATTCTTTTTGTGCCAGTTGATTATTTGCCCGGCGTAACCGTGATTGAGCAAATAGACCAGAACGAAATTCCCGCCGGGATTGGGTTGCAGTTCAAATAATTGGCGGCGCAGAATCGGCGGGGCAACAAACAGATTTTGTTCCGGCAAATCGGGCGCTTCGTAGAGCGAAAGGGCGAGGCGCGTGGAAGCCGCCCCCACCAGCCGGACGTACCATTTCATGCCCAGTTGCTGCAAGCGCTGGCCGGGAGCGCGGATGTAAGAGGGATGCTCGCACATGAATTGGTGCGCGAGCGCGACCACCGGCGGACGGTTCCGGCAAGTCAACGCGTAAATAGCCGTGAGCGGTTCGAAAAAATTGATGATGACATCAGGCCGGCTTTCGCGCACGAGGGCTTTCAACGCGCGCAGGCCGCGCCAGCAGGCGGGAATGCTCCGCAAGACACCGGCCAGGGAGGCCGGCAGGTTGACTTTGCGGTTGTCCTTATATGAGAAGCCGGGCGTCGCGATCTTCGTAATCGGCATCCTCATGGCCGATGCAAAGAATGGGGCGGCCTGCCGGCGCGGTCCCGCGCCGAGCACCACCCTTGTCACCTGATGGCCGGCCTTCTCGACCATCTCCTTCACCGCCATCGCCTGGGTCATGTGACCCCGGCCCTCGCCGAGTATGCTGAACATTATTCTCATGGAAGTGTAATAACCGGATGTTGCCGTCAAAATCCTCCACCAGCGCGGTGCAGCTTTCCACCCAGTCGCCGCAATTGAGATAAACCACGTCGCCGGTATTTCTCATTTCGGCGCGGTGGACATGGCCGCAGATGACGCCCTGAACGTTTTGTTTGCGCGCCATCTGAATGATGGCTTCCTCGTAATCGGTGACGTACTTCATCGCCGACTTGGCCTTGTACTTCAGATACGCCGCGACCGACCAGTAACCAAAACCGAGGCTGCGGCGGACGCGGTTGAAGTAAAGGTTGAAATCCAAAATCCAGTCGTAGAGCCGGGTGCCCACCCGGTCCAAAAGCCGGTTGAAATGGGTCAGGCCGTCGAATTGATGGCCGTGCAGGACCAGATAGCGTTTGCCATCGGCGGCGGTATGAATGACCTCGCGCGCCAGCAAGACACTGCCGAAGTTCACATTGACAAATTGTTCCAGAAATTCATCGTGATTGCCGGTGATGTAAATGATCTGCGTTTCCTTGCGGCTTTTGCGCAGCAGTTTTTGGATGAGGACATTGTAACTGTCCTCCCAGTGCCATTTGGAGCGCAACTGCCAGCCGTCGATGAAATCGCCGACGATATAGAGATAGCGGCAATCGCATTGGCGCAAAAAATCAAGGAGGGCATCGACCCGCGCGTGCTTGGCGCCGAGATGGATGTCGGAAATCCAAACCGAGCGAAACCGCATATGGCCTCCCGTAAACGATTCAGAGTTTGCGATCATGCGATCATAAACTGGTCTTGACATACTCAACTGTCGGCTTATCGGCGAAATGGTTCAACTTAAAACAACCGAAGTCATAATAATGTTACGCAACCGTAACACATCTGTCGCATAAAGCCCGCCTGTTCACCTAAAAACAGAATTCCAGCCGGGCCAAACGCCGCAGGGACGCATCTGACTTTTTGGACTCAGGTCAGCGCCACCGGCGGGCAAAACCCCGATCTATCGGGGGAAATGTCGAATGACAAAACAGATTGAGCCACGCCGGAGTGCTTGAGTTTGTATGAAGCTTTGATTAGATTTGAAGCATGGATCAGCGCCCATGAGCATCGAATCTTCAATGGTCAGTTACTACGCGGAGCGGGCGGCTGAATACGAGCGCATTTACCACAAGCCGGAACGTCAGGCTGACTTGCAGCAGTTGCGCGGCTTTGTCGAGCGGACGTTTGCCGGCGCCGATGTGTTCGAGTTGGCCTGTGGCACTGGCTATTGGACAGAGATTTTGTCGCGCTCGGCTGCGTCGGTTGTCGCCGCGGACATCAACGAAGAAGTACTGGCGATTGCCCGTTCCAAGCGGGTTGACCCTCGCAAGACGACCTTTCGCAAAGAGGACGCCTACGATTTGCCGGCATTTCCACGGAGATTCAGCGGCGGCTTGGCGGTGTTCTGGTGGTCTCATGTTCCGAAAGCGAGACTGCGCGACTTTCTTCGAGGTTTTCACCGGATTTTTTCACCGGACGCACGGGTTGTTTTCATAGACAATTGCCACGTCGAGGGCAGCAGCACACCCATTTCGCGCACCGACGAGCACGGTGACACGTATCAGACACGGCGGTTGGACGATGGCAGCACACACGAGGTGCTCAAGAATTTCCCGACGGAATCCGAGTTGCGCGCCCTGGTTGAGGGTCTGGCCGGTGATGTGCGCGTGGAGTTTCTTCGATACTATTGGATTTTAAGTTATGCGCCAAAAACCGATGCCTAACCTTTGCCGCGGCAAACGAGCCGATTTCGCCTGGCAAAGGTCCTCACCTCACTATTGACACAAATTCAGCGCCCGGGTTCCGGGATCACAGTTCGTGCTTGACCATTTGCCAGACGATGTGGATGCCCTGGCCCACGGCCATCAGCAGCAGGCAAATTCCGGAAAAACGTTCCATGCGCAGCAAGGTTCGCTCGGTGAATTTGCCGTGTCCGCGCGAAACGGCGTAGCTCAGTCCGCAAAACCACAGGCTGGTCCCCCCGGCCACCCCCGCCACGCATGAAAGCGTGCCGGCCAGGGTCGGCTCGACCCAATCGTGCGCCCTGAACAAGGCCGCCAGAAAAATCCAGAACAGGAATACGCCCGGATTGCCCATGACCCGCACAAAGCCGATGGCAAAGGCCGAATGGGGATGCAATTTTTGCTTAAGCCGTTCCTCCACCGGCGCCACCGCGGTGATGGCGCGCACGGTCAAAAACCGGGTTCCCAGGTAAAGAAAAAAAACGAAGCTGGTCAATTCCATCACTGCCTTGACCACTTTGCCGTCGAGAAGGGAAGCGAACCCGGTGAAGGCCAGCGCGCAATAAATCAGTTCCATGACCACGGCGCCGAAACCAATCAGGGTGGCCCAGAGCAATCCGCGCCGCGCCCCTTCGTTGAGAATGGTCAGATTGACCGGCCCCACCGGGACGGAAAGAATGAAGCCGAAGAGGAAGCCGGTCAAAGCGGCCACGAGGCTGGGGGGAAAGTGTGGCATGTCAGGGGGTGTGGGAATTGCCGTCGTCGTCTTCCTCTTCTTCTTCGATCTCGTGCCGGACTTTGCGGGAAATCTGCGGACGAACGAATCCGTAGAGCAAATAAATGGTGAAAATCAGCGGCAGGACAACGGGCAAAATCCGTTCCCGCAAAACGACCAGGCCACCGATGAACAGGATGGTCACGACCATTTTGGGGAAAGTGCGCCGGGTGCGCAGCCCCAGCGATTTGAAGGAGGGATACTTCACTTCGCTGACCATCATGAAGGAGAGAAACAGCAGCAGGCCGGGCAGAATAAAACTCCACGGGGCATGGGAGAGGTTGCGGTCGGACTGATCGCCCCACATCAGGAACAAGGTCAGCGATGCCACCAAGCCCGCCGCCGCCGGAATGGGAAAGCCCATGAATTCCTTGCCGCCGCCGCCGCCGGACAGGGCGGCCAGGCAATTGAAACGCGCCAGGCGCAGCGCCCCGCAAATCAGGTATATCGAGGCGATGAACCACCCGATTTCAGGCCGCGACGCAAACACATCGCGCAGCACCACGCGTTGCACCAGAAAGGCCGGCGCCGCGCCGAACGAAATCAAATCGGCCAGCGAATCGAATTCCCGGCCGAACTCGCTTTCCACTCCGCCCATCCGCGCCAGCCGGCCATCGAGCAAATCGAAAATGCAAGCCGCCAAGATAAAGCCCAGCGCGATTTTGATTTCGTTGTAACCGCCGGGAATCCTGGCCTCGACGATTTTGGTCAGGGCGACAAAACCGCAAAAGAGATTGCCCGCCGTCATCAAGTTCGGCAGAAAATAAATCTTGAGCGTTGGCGCCGGCTTCTCCTCTTCCGCTGCGTGTGAGTTCTTGTCCATGCCTCACCTGGCCGCCACGATCGTTTCGCCGCCCACCACTTTGTCCCCGAGCTTGACCTTGATTTCATAGCGCAAGGGGAGATAAAGATCACAGCGCGACCCGAATTGAATGAGGCTGACGCGCTCGCCCCGCGCCAATTCGTCGCCCACTTTGACGAACGGCACAATGCGCCGCGCCAGCACGCCGGCAATGAGACGCAGGCCGATCTTTTCGCCGATCACCTCGCTGGATTCAAAACCGATCAGGACATTCTCGTTGTAAAGGGCGGAGTCGGCCCGGAGCGCGCTGACAAACTTGCCGGGCGTATGCACCACGCAATGGATCGTGCCGCTGACCGGGGCGTTTTGCACATGCACATCGAGGACCGACAGAAAAATGGAAATGCGATGGCAGGGGCCGCCCAGGAAGGGCGCGTCGTCCAAATGATCGACGGCATCCACTTTCCCATGGCCGGGAGACACAACCAGACCATGCATGGCGGGAGTCTTCGCCGTGGGATCGCGGAAAAAGTACAGTGTGAAAAGAACGAAAAGAACCCAGAGGACAACCAAGGCGCCAAAGGTCTTCGGCGGCAGAAAATTGGAAAGCATGGCGAAGCATCCAAGCAGGACCACACCGAGCCATGCCAAAAAAATAAGTTTGAGCGCCGCGCGCCGGGCTTGCCCCGCATGTTTCATAAGACCAGCTTAACCGTCAAAAACCGCAAAATTCAAACAAACTTTAAGGCACAATGACCCGCAAGGCCCTGGGCCGGACCGAAAGCGTGGCCGGCAGCTCGCAGGCGTTCTCGCCGTCCAATTGTAAAATGACACGGCTTGTGCTCGTCAATGTCACTGAACGCAGGCTGAAATGCAAAGCCGAACAGAGTTCCCGCCCGGTCAAAAGCCCCGGGGCGGCGGCCATCAGGCGCGGCCACGTCACCTTGGGCAGAACACAGACATCCAACAAACCATCCTGCAAGCTGGCGGCGGGAAAGACCGGAAAGCTTCCTCCGTAAAAGCGCCCGTTGCCGATCAAGACCGTCTGGCCTGAAACCGGGGTTTGAGTGTGCGCCACTATGACCGGCTGGGGCTCGCGGATGGCTTTGCAGCCCGCGACGATATAAGCGATCGGCCCCAGTTTCTTCTTCAATTCCCAGTTGACCAGTTCGATGGAACGGGAATCCAGTCCCGCTCCGGCCAGTTGAATAAAGAAGCGTTGCCGGGGGCTGCCGGCGGCCGTGTATTCCACGCGCCCCAAATCGATCGTCATCGTTTTGCCCTCTTTCAGCACTTTGACCGCCCCGGCCAGATGGCGCGGCAAACCCAATTCCCGGGCAAAGACGTTGATGGTGCCCAAGGGCAGAACGCCGAAATGGGTGGAATCCAATCCGCCGGGGACGTCCCCGATGCCATTGACGACCTCATTGGCGGTGCCATCGCCGCCGGCGGCGATGATCGTCTGGAACCCGCTGCGGACGGCTTGGCTGGCCAGTTCACGGGCCTGGCCTGCCTGGCTGGTGCGCCGCCACACGCAGTTTGGAAAAAGGCCTTGCGCGCGGGCGCAAAGAACTTCCGCCTTCTCTCCTTGCGCCGAGGGATTGAAGATGACGCAGGTTTGCACCTTGGCCCTTGAACTAGGCAACCGACATTGCGGCCGAGCCAATGGCCACGGCCAGGGTGGTGGAGACTTGCTCCACTTCTGTCATTTGTTGGGCCGACAAGGAAAGCTGGAGACCCTGGGTCGGAAACCAGGCCTTGCAAGGCACGGCCAGTTCGGTTTGCAGCAGTTGCAAGATGAAATCCGACCGGGCCGCGCCGCCGGAGACGAGGATTTTGCCGACGGTTGTCTCCCTCTGATGCTCGAAGAAATCAATCGAGGCGCGCAGTTCCCGCCCCAGCGGCGCGACCAACGGCTGCAAATGCACTTCCACTTCCTGCGGCATCCCGATTTTTATTCCTTCCGCCTCCGCGTAGCTGACGTTCATGGCCTCGGCCAATCCGGTGGTCAATTTGTCCCCGCCGATTTCCACCGAGCGGCTCAGGCACAGTTCGCCGTGGTCCAGGATGCTGATGCTGCTGGTTTTGAAGCCCAGATCCACCAGGGCGATGATTTCCTTTCCGAAAACGTCCGGCTGGACCAGTTCCAGGGCGTTCAAGGGGCCGAGGACGGTCAGGGTGACCTGGTTGGGAACCAGGCCGGCCTCCCTGACTGCGGCTTCGAGGGTGAGGAGGACCTCGCGGCGGGTTCCGCCCACCCATACTTTATATTTGACAATGCCGGCCCTGCCGGCTTCCGGCGGGGTCCTGTCGCGCGGCGGCACGAGGTAACAGTCAAAAATATAATCGCGCAGGTCCTGCTGGAGATAATTCTTGGAATTGAACTTGAGCATCTGGCGCATCTCGGGCAGCGGCAGCAGGGGCAATTCCGCGCTGCGCAAGATCGAGTCGTTGGCGGCGATGGCGATGGTGGCGTGTTTGGTGCGGGGTTGGAGGGCTTCGACCACGTTGCGCAAGTGCTCGGCCAGCAAACCCTGGGGCATGGTTTTGTCGTAGATCGGGGCGTCCTGCACGGCAAAGCGGGCCAGGCTCAAGCCCTTGTCCGCGCGGTTCAGGAGCACGGCCTTGGTCGTGCGCGTGCCCAAATCTATGGCCAGAATCTGATCGCTCCCGCCCCTGTTAAGAAAGGGAAATGTCATGGCTTCATCCTGGCATTCTTGGCCGGGCAAAAGCAAGCCGGCAACGAATATTTTGCATTAGGGCTGTTTGGGTTTGAGTGGTTGCACCCGAAAGGCCCCCAACATGGCCATGAGGACCGAACTGTTTTGCCTGAATTCATCGTCGCTGGCCGTCAGGACAAATTCCACCCCGCCGGCCGGCTGGGCCACGAAAGCGTGGCGAATCTTCTGCACGACTTGCGGGGCCGGCATGCGCACCAAATCAAAAAACACGCCGGGCCGGTAGCTGGTCGGACAAACCGAGTGTTGCAGGATGCCGGCCCCCGGATGCGCTTGCAGCGCTTGCGCCCGCAAAATATCCTCCGCCGGCAATGTGCCCGGGGAACCGGACGTGAATTGGACCGTCACAGCGCTCCTGCCCGACTGGGCCGTAAAGATGATCTTCCGGCTGGCTTCATCCACCTGGCGATACCAGCCCATGGGAGGGCGGACGTTGAACTGGAGATTGCTGTAAACCACCGTCAGCTTGTCCACCCGGCCGCCTTCGATCAAATCCTCCGTGCCGGAATAAACGTGGAAGTCGCTTTGCGCCCGGGCGGCGGCGGCCAGGGAAAGGAAGAGCAAGGGCAACAGTTTCATGGGCGCGCGGGGATGCTAAAAGCTGGTCGCATAAGGCGCCAGCAAAGCCCATTTGCTGCGCCGGACCGTAATGACCTGCGGCGTCATGGGAGGCTGCTTGCTCGGGTTGTTAAGATTTTGATCGAAGGCCCAATTGCGCGTCGGCGGATTATAGACGGTTCCCGTCCCCGGCCAGGGATAGTTGGCGATCTGGCTTGAGAACATGCACACCATGGAACCGTTGTAAGTGAACGTCTGGCCGCTCCAGTTTTCCAGGAAGCGCGGGAAATTTTCCACCCCGCCGCTGTACCCATTCCCGGCGTCTGTGGTGCTGCCGTTCGAGGGAACATTGCCCGTGAGAAAGGCGGCGTTGACCGTGTCGCTGGTGGCGCTCCGGCTGCTGAGGGCCGAGTCGCTGTTGGCCGGGTTCCAGGCCGGGGATAAAATCGTGATGGCGTCGGAGTAAATGGCGCTGGGAAGGGAGTAAGTGGTGCTGTTTGTTCCCGCATCGGAAGCGCCCCCTTTGGCAAGCTGGACGTTCCAATTGCCGACGATGTAGGCGGGGTCCGGCGTGGCGATGGACAGGCCCTGGGGCGGCAATACGGCGCCGTTGCTCAGAACGATGCCGGGCTGGGAGACGGTCGTAAGATTGGTGAGGTAGCTTGAATTGGTGGAAATCGTGCTGCTAATGGCGTTATAGGTGTAGCTGACGATGTTGGTGGTGACTTTATGGGTCTGACTATTAGTGGTATAGCTGTAATTGGTGGAAGTGACGGGCGGGGCGTAGGTGCCGGGGAATGGATAAGACGAGGTGGTTGTCGCGTTGGTGCTGTAATTGGTGGCGCAGGTGTAAACCGTGCTGACGACATTGGACGTGGTGTTGCGCTGATCATCCACATAAATCGATTGGACATTCGCCGCGGCGCTGCCCCTCAAACTTTGCAGCACCGAGTAGAGGGGATTTGTGGTGGCGGCGCTCCAGGTGACAAGGTTGGAAACGTTGATCACCACCGGATTGACGGTCAAGCTGTTGTCTCGCTGATCAACAAAACTTCCATTGGTGCTCAGCCAGCTCGACCACTGATTATTGCTGATGATCGTCGCCTGGTTGTTGACGGCGGCCCCGGAAGTCACGTTAATGGTGTTATTGTTGGATATGATGATAATCATGTCGGCTTTGTTATAGAGAAGATTTGTGCCGGTCGCCGAATTGGGGCCTTGCCCGGCTTGGGGCGGCTCCAAAATGGCATAGACGTTTTGGCTGTCGTTGGTCCCCACGCCGGTGGCGTTGGTGCCGACCGGCAGGTTCAAGGGGTTCACGCCGCTCGACTCATAGGCGCCCGGTTCAAAGGTGGGAGCCACCATCACTCGCGTGTTTTCGTCCAGCGGGTCTTGGGCATTGGTGATCACTCCCACCGCGGTTACGGAGCTGTTGAGGGTCAACCCAGCCTGGGGTTCCAGGTAAATGTTCGTATTGCCGTGGACGGGGCCGGTGATGGTCATGGTGGCTCCGGGAGCTATTTCCATGTTACCCTGGTAGAAAATGGCGAATTGAAACAAGGGAATGGTTCCGAGATAGATCTGCTGGCCAACGGTGCTGACGATTTTGTATCCGGTCGTGGTGTTTTGGGCGTTGGCAATGATCTCATAAGTGTTCGCCAGCAAGTTCAACCCCGCGTAGGGAGCGCCCATGACAACGGACACGCTGGTCGCCGTATTGGTCACAATGATCTGGTTGGCGGTATGGCCGCCGCTGAACTGATAGCTGGCCCAATAAGGGTTGTCGGAGGCAGTGGGGAGGGTCGCGGCGTAGGCGGACATGTTTTGGCTGACGAGGGAAAATCCATAATTCTGATACTGTTGGGAAAGGCTGGACAGGACCTTTTCCGTGGCGGCCTCGGCCGCGTAGGAGGTGGCAAAATACTCGTTGTTTCTTGCGGCGACCGTCGCGTTTTCATTGGCCCAATTCATCACCCCGGCCAAAACCATCAGCCCGACCGCGGCCACGGACATGACGGCCAGCAAGGCCCAGCCGCGCTGGCGGTTGCCGGCTCGAAAAGATGGGGGCGACAGTTTCATAATGTTATTCTGTTAATACCAGTCGCGGGGTCACGGTGGTCGTGATTTGATAGAGATCCACCAGGCTGCCGCTCTCGATGACGACCTGTGGATCTTGCAGTTTGGTAAATGACAAATAGATGGCGACGCTCGCAACCGGCATGGCATTGGAGAGCGGCGTGCCCGTATAATCCACTTCTGTAAAAATGGGGTGGGTATTGTCGTTCGTGATCGGGTTGGCCGAGACCAGCTTGACATCCCCATTGGCGCCCGCCCCGTAGAAGTTGGTGCGCACCAGGTTGTTGCTGGTGGGATCGTAATAGTAGAGGGTCCACGGCCCGGCCGCCAGAGTCGTGTTGGTGGTTGAAAAAATCATGAGGGCGTTGCCGGATTGTTGGTTGGTGGCCGCGGTTTTGGTAAACACATTGCTCAAATAGCTGCCCACCTGCAGAGTGTTGGCGGCGCGAATATCCCCCATCAGCGTGCCGACAGCCTTGGCTCCGTCGTCGCTGGCGCCCAGCCAAATCTGCTGCCGGGTGGCCATGGCCAGCCCGAAGAGATTGCACATGATGACGGAGCCAATCAGAATGATGAGGGTGACGGAAGCGACCAGGGCTTCGACGAGGGTGAAGGCGCGCCAGCCGCGCCACGTTCTGGATTTGGAGCCTTGCAGTTTCATTGGTTGGGGGCGCGCAGCACGGCGACTGTATTGGTATATGTCCCCCCGTAACTCGGGAAGGTCCAAACACACTGCACCTGGATCATGGCATAGGGCGGATTGATCGAGATTTGTGTTGTATTGAAGTTAACGGTGCAGTTGACCACGTTGCTTTGAGCGCTGGGCAGGCAGAGATTGGTCGAATACGACCCGTTCTGGTTCAACAACGTCGTAATGCCGTAGGAGGGAATCCAGTTGGCCGCGATGCATTGCTCCATCTGCCGCATGGCCGTGGTGTTGGCCGCCAGGCTGCAAGCGGAGAATTGGGCTTGCCGGCCCGCCAAATTATACCCCTCAAACATGCCCGCCAGCACCAAGGCGGCGATGGCTGTGGCCATCGCAACCTCAATCAGAGTGAAGGCCGGCTGGCCCGCACGCCGATGTCTGGCTGTGCCTGTTGGTCTGTTAATCTTCATGGGCGCGCAAATCAATGACCCTCATCGTCCAGAACGATCCGGTCACTTTTGTGCGGTATTTCTATAGCAGTTCCTGGGCCATGTCAATCCCGGCCAACGCTGTGGGCGCGGCCGGGTTCCGGGCCTCCGGCTGCCGGAACGCCTCTGGCTCAAACTGAGGCAACCGGTGTATCGGTGATTGAAAATCAGCCAAATCATTAATCCATAGTGGCGAAAAGCGGCCCTGGCCGGCCGCCCCAGGCCGTGAGGCAACCCCGATCTTTTTTCGATGCGTTTGCCCTGATTTGTTGGTGGACAGAGCAGGCGGACATCCCATGAAAAACCAAGAGATTACGATTAAGTTAGGATTAGGAAAAAAGCTTGAAAAACCCCGGACTCAGCCAAGAATCACGTCGTAAAATGTGCTATGAGATTTCCACCGACCGCAGTCGTTTGGATATTGCGCTGATTCACGATTTTCTGCGCTCGTCGTATTGGGCGCAGGGCATTCCGCGGGCGGTGGTGGAAAAATCCATCCAGCACTCGCTATGCTTTGGCGCGTTTCTCGGTGAAAAGCAGGTCGGCTTCGCCAGAGTGATTACAGATTTTGTCACCTTTGCCTATATTGCGGATGTTTTTGTCGTGCCGGAGCATCGCCGTCGCGGCCTGTCGAAGACGCTCATGCGCGCCATCCTGGCGCATGCGGAGTTGCAGGGCTTGAGGCGGATTTTGCTGGCGACGCGGGATGCCCACGGGCTTTATGCGCAATTTGGGTTTCAGCCGCTGCCGAATCCAGAGCACTTTATGACGATTCACAAGCCTGACGCATATCGAAATGGAAACGCAAAGTCATGACGATCACCTCCGGCCCACACAAAACGTGGCCGTGGAGCGTTACGAGATTCCGATGGCGGGCGGTTTAGGTTTGCCCGTGGCGCGGATGACCAAGAACATGCATATGATGTCTCATACTCAGTCCAACATCTTTTGCATTATGTGAACATCCAAAAGTCTTTCGAACTTGCGTCCGACCTCTTTAAGCGTGCCGACATGAACAAACCCCAGGCTCTCGTTGAGATGAATGCTCTCGTGGCTGCCCTCGGCCACGCGCGCGATGAGCGTATGATACCCCAACCGGCGTGCCTCCTCGATAATCGCGTCCTTAAGTTTGCGACCGATGCCCCGACCCCGGTGCGTCGAGTGAACATAGAATGAAGTCTCAGCGGTGTCGTCATAAGCGTGGCGCTCTGACCAGCGCGTCAATGATACCCAACCCACCACTCTGCCATCCAGGACGGCCACCAAGACCGGGTGCCTCTCGTCGTGCGATTGCAACCACTGCGCGCGCTCATCCACGCTCTTCGGCTCGGTGTCGAACGTCGCCGTCGTCGTCAGAATCGCCTCGTTGTAGATGTCGGCAATGGCTGGCGCATCGGCCAACTCGGCTCGGCGAATCGTGGCTGATTTCTCGAAACACATACTCACAGGATTGCCAGCATGCTTGCCAAACGGCGGGATGCGGTCAAAGCCATATTTTTGGCAGGGGGTAAAATCGGACTTGCGCCCCCTGGCAACGGAAACAAACTCCTGTTCAATGTGAACCTGATTGTTTTTGAAGACGAACATCTCCTTGTCGCCAATAAACCGGCCGGTTGGAGCACCCATTCACCGGCGCCCTTCGCCGGCGAGGGCTTGTATGAATGGCTCAGGAATCGCGAGCCGCGCTGGAGCCGGCTGGCCATCGTTCATCGCCTCGACAAGGAAACTTCCGGCCTGATTGTCTTCGGCAAAACCACCGCGGCCAACCGTTCCCTGACCGATCAATTCGAGAAGCGCCTGGTGCATAAAAAATACGTCCTGCTCACGGACCGTCCGGCGCCTTTGACACCGTTGCGCGTCAAATCGGCGCTGGTCCGCTCGGGCGAACGCTATCTCAGCCGCCCCCTTCACGCCGGGGGCGAGGTGGCGGAAACTTGTTTTGGCGCGGGGCAAAAATCCTTCGCGCCCGGAGAGGGCAGGGCCGTTTGCGCCGTCGAAGCCGAACCGCTCACCGGCAAAACACATCAAATCCGCGTCCATGCCGCCGCCCATCATTTTCCGATTCTGGGTGACACCTTGTATGGGGGCACGGCGGCGGGGCGTGTTTATTTGCACGCCGGCGGGATAAGATTCATCCATCCCGCCACGCACGAACCTGTTGCCTTCACCGCCCCGGCGAATTTTTCCGACGACCCGCGCCAGGCGTTGCGCGCCGCGCTGATGGACCCGGCGGAAACCAACGCCTGCCGCCTGATCCATGGCGCCGCCGATGGCTGGCCCGGTCTTTACATCGAGCGCCTGGGGGATTTTTTGCTGGCTCAATCCGAAGCCCCCCTCACTCCGGCGCAACGGGAGTGCGTCGAGGATTGCGCCCGGCGCTCATCCGCCCGGGGCGTCTATCACAAGATTCTCCAACGCCAGGCGCGCGCCGTTCCCCAATGGCTGCGCGGCCGGACCGCCCCGGCGGAAATCCTGGTGCGCGAGAACGGCCTGCGATTCGCCCTGCGCTTCGACGAAGGTTATTCCGTTGGCCTTTTCCTGGACCAGCGCGACAACCGCCGCCGTCTGCTGACGGGTTACATCGCTCCCAAACTGGCAATGGCGTCCGCGCCCGAGGTGCTCAACGCCTTTGCCTACACCTGCGGCTTCTCGGTGGGCGCGGCCGTTTCCGGCGCGCATGTCACCAGCCTGGATCTTTCCAAAAAATATCTGGAATGGGGCAAACGCAATTTTGTTCTCAACCAGCTTGATCCCGCCCGGCATGATTTCATCTTCGGCGACGCCTTCGCCTGGTTTCGCCGCCTGGCCAGGAAGAAACGTTTGTTCGACGTCATCATTTTGGATCCGCCGACTTTTTCCCGTTCCAAAGAGGGCGGCGTTTTTCAAGTGGAGAAGGACTACGGGGCGCTGATGACCGCGGCCCTTCCCCTGCTTGAGCCGGGGGGAATCATCCTTGCTTCATCCAACGCCGCCACGCTCGAGCCGGAGAAATTTCTCGACGCGATCGGCCGCGCGCTGGCGCAAACCCGCCGCCGGCTATTGGCGCGGCAATACATTCCGCAACCTCCCGATTTCCCGGTCCACCGGGCCGAACCGGCCCATCTAAAGACCGTCTGGCTCCAGATCGCCTGACGCGGCAGGCTTGAACCAAAAGGCTGAAGGCTTACACTCCGAACATGAAAAGCTTTGAAAGCCTGACGGAACGCGAGGTCCTTGCCTTGGCTATTTCGCTGGAGGAGGAGGATTCCCGCATTTACGACGCCTTCGCCGAGGGATTGCGCGAGCAGTATCCCACCCAGGCGGACAAATTCAGTGAACTGCGTCAAGATGAAGAGGGCCACGCCCGCCGCCTGCGCGAGCTGTACCATACCCGTTTTGGCGATCATGTCACCCTCATCCGCCGCGAAGATGTGCGGGGCTTTATCCAGCGCCGCCCGATTTGGCTGACACGTCCGTTGAGCTTGAAAGCGGTGCGAAAACAGGCGGCGTTGATGGAAATGGAAACAGCCCGGTTCTACGAGGCGGCCGCGCACCGCGCCGCGGACCCGGGTGTCCGCCACTTGCTCACCGATTTGGCGGCGGAAGAACAACTCCACCTCCGCACCGCCGAAGAGCTTGGCCAGATCGGCTTAAGCCCGGAGGAAGCGGCGCTTGAAAAACGGCGTTTTGCCTTGCAAATCGTCCAGCCGGGGCTGGCCGGGTTGATGGACGGTTCGGTTTCCACGCTGGCGCCGCTCTTCGCCGCTGCTTTTGCCACGCACAAAAGCTGGCCGACCTTGCTGGTCGGATTGGCGGCGAGCCTGGGCGCCGGGATCAGCATGGGCTTTGCCGAGGCCTTGTCCGACGACGGCACTTTGACCGGACGCGGTCATCCGTGGGCGCGCGGCGCGGTGTGCGGCAGCATGACGTCGGCGGGAGGCCTGGGCCATACCCTGCCCTTTTTGATCCCCAACGTTCACACCGCCATTGCGATTGCCCTGGCTGTCGTGTGCGTGGAATTGGGGGTTATTTCCTGGATACGGCACAAGTTCATGGACTCCCCCTTGACCACCGCCCTGCTGCAAGTGGGCCTGGGCGGCGCGCTGGTGTTTTTGGTCGGGGTCTTGATCGGCAGTTCCTAAGTGATAAGTCGTGCTAACGGAATGAGCCTGGCCCTAAAGTCTTTGCTCCTGGACCTGGATGGCACGCTGGTTGATTCCAGACCAGGCATCCTGGAAAGCTATCGCTGGGCGGCGGAGACTGTGTTGCCGGGCCAGACGTATGATGTGGCCGGCGTTTCGGTCGGACCGCCTTTGCCCCAAATGTTCCGGATGTCATTTCCAAAAGCTTCGGAGGCGCAAATTGAGGGCCTGGTTCGGGCTTTCCGGGAGCACTATGGCAATGAGGGCTTGTTCAAAACCGCGTTGTTTGACACCGGGACCGGCCTCCTTGCCCGCTGCCGCAGGCGGGGCATCGATCTTTACGTTGCCACCAACAAACCCCTGCGCTTCTCGACCTCTATTCTTGACCACTTGAAAATCGCCCGGTTCTTCCGCGGCGTTCTGGCTGTCGATTCCATCCATCCGCCGTTTGCCGGCAAGGCCGCCATGATCCGCCACTTGTTGAACATCCATCAGATCAGCGCCAACGACGCCATCTATGTGGGCGACACGGGCGAGGATGCCGCCGCCGCGGCGGCCTGCGGCCTGCGGTTTGTCTGGGCGGCTTATGGATACGGAAAACTTTCCGCAGATCAACTCAAGTCAGTTTTCGGGACCCTGCAACGCTTCGGAGAGTTGGGAGACATTTTGGAATGACGGGGGAAACAAGACCCGGCAAGTTTCCAAGTTCAGGGCTTTACTTGCCGCGCCCAATTCATAAAATATCCGCTGAAAACCGCGGTATGAGCGCGTGAATAGCTTATGAAAGCCGACATTTTCGAGGATTTATTTGTGCTGGAGATGGCCAACAACCATCTGGGCAAGTTGCAGCGGGGTCTGGCGATTGTGGACAAGTTCAGCAAGATTGTCCGGTTCAACAACGTCCGCGCCGCCATCAAACTCCAATTGCGCGACGTGAATACGTTGATCCATGCGGATTATCGCCAGCGTTCGGACATCCGTTACATCAAAAAGACCCTGGAGACCGCGTTGTCCACGGACGATTACACTATTCTGATTGCCGCCATTCGCAAAGCGGGCGTGCTGCCCTGCGCCACGCCATTCGATGAAAGTTCCGTGGATCTTTGCGTGACGTTGGGCGTGCAAATCATCAAGCTGGCCAGTTCGGACTTGAACGATTGGTTCCTGATCGAGAAGATTGCCAAGACCCGCAAACCGGTCATCGCTTCCACCGGCGGTTCCTCCTTGAAGGACATTGACGATCTGGTCACGTTTTTTCAAAACCGCAACATTCCCCTTGCCATCAATCATTGCGTTTCCCTTTATCCCACCGAAGACAGCGAACTGGAAATGAACCAGATCGATTTCCTGCGCAACCGCTATCCTCATGTTGCCGTGGGGTTTTCCAGCCATGAGTACCACAGTTGGGATGCCTCCATGTACATCGCCTATGCCAAGGGCGCCCGCACCTTTGAGCGCCACATTGATATCGAAGACGATGGAGTCAAGATTTCGCCCTATTGCAGCACCCCGGCCCAAATCGACACTTGGTTCAAGGCCTTTCGCAAAGCCAAGGAAATGTCCGGAGGCGGACCGGAAACCAAGCGCATTCCGCCCGTGGCCGAGATCAAATATCTGGATGCGTTGGTGCGCGGCATTTACGCCAAACGCGACCTGCCGGTCGGGACGCCTCTTTCCGAGGAGGATCTTTATCTGGCCATCCCCCTGCTCAAGGGCCAGATCTCCTGCCGCGAATTGATGCGGGGCGAAGTGCTTTTGCGTCCGGTGAAAAAGGACGCGCCTTTGTATATTGATGACATCGACAGCCCCTATGTCCATTCGGACGAATTAAAAAAGGCGATTTATGACCGCGGTCTCGATCCGCAGGCAGGCGAGCATCCCGCGGCCAAAGGCGCCAAAGGCATCGACCTGTCAAATAAATGACAATCCGGGCCTGCCTGAAAAACGATTTTCCGGGAGCAAATCAGTGCGATCAACAGCGTTTCTGGAGCCTTCACGGCCGCGGCGGAAATAACTTCGAGGACAACAGCTTCATCCTGGCCAGCCGCCAGGCCAAAGCGGTGCCCAGGCAGCCAAAACCATAGGTGACACTCCGCCGGAAATTGATGGACGAGGCCTCGGCGAAATAGCGCGTCGGACAACTGATCTCCGCAATCGTGTAGCCGAACCACAAAATCTGCGCCAGCACTTGATTGTCGAAAACAAAATCGTTGGAATTTTCCGACCAGGGCAGCCGTTCCAGCACTTCCCGCGAAAAGGCGCGGTAGCCGGTGTGGTATTCGGAAAGTTTCGCCCCGAGCAAAACATTCTCGGCCAGAGTCAGGCCGCGATTGGCGATGTACTTCCACAGCGGCATTCCCCCGCGCAAGGCATGGCCGCCCAGAATCCGGCTGCCCAAAACACACGGATAGAGACCGGACGCAATCATCGACGCCATTGCCGGAATCAGTTTCGGGGTGTACTGCGAATCGGGATGGACCATGATGATGATGTCGGCCCCTTCCTGCAAGGCCAGGCGATAGCAGCTCTTTTGATTGCCGCCGTAACCCAGGTTTTTGGAATGGGTCAACACCACGGCGTTGGGCAGCTTGTGCGCAATCGCGCTCGTGGCATCACGACTGGCGTCATCCACCACGATGACCCTGTCCACCACCCCTTGTTCCATGACCTCCTCATAAGTCTGGACGAGGGTTTTGGCCGCGTTGTAAGCGGGCATGACGACGACGATCTTTTTTCCGCGAAACATAATCAGCGATAAAACACAGCGCAGACTACGCAAAACCGCGCCGGCTGGAAAGGGACAAAAAGCCGGGGACAAAAAAACCATGACGACCACGACGAAAAATCGGCGCGTCCCTGGTGCCATTCCTGATTGACCTCAATCCTTTCGAGAAGCGCATGGCCAGGGTGGTGCTGTCAAGCATCCTGCTGCCGGCGGAGACAAAAAAAGCTGGTGCAAACTCGAACGCCGGCTAAAATGAACCCGGATTATTCGTATGGTGGCTCAATCTTCACATTATAGAAGCTGTCGGAATCGATGCCAGATCGCAGAAATGCAAAAGGCGGGTCAAGACCTCATCCCCGACCAACACGGTTCGTGCGCCGTCTTTTCTGAGCATGTGCGAAACGTGGAAGCAGCGGTAATCCTCACCCATCCAATCACCGCATACGCGGCAGTTCGCGAGCAGGACCGGAAACGCGCCGCAGAGCGCTGGCAGGAAGTGGTCAGATTCTGTGCCGCAGCTTTAGGCGCCACGAAAAAAATGGACCTTTTGGGAGCAAAAGGCTTTGCTGTCCGAGTCACCGTCCCGGCGGCCCCAACACCCGCGCATGAGCAGCACCCCTTTTGACCACAGCATCGCCGACGCCGAGCACCATCTCGACCTGCCTGTGTCGGTCTTGATGCCCGTGTGCAATGAAGCCGCCGTGATTGAGGCTGTGCTGGCCGAATGGCACCGCGAAGTTTTTGTCCGCCTGCCCGCCGGCTCGGAACTCTTGCTCGACGAAGCCGCCAGCAACGATGGCACCCGCGAAATCCTCGAGCGGCTGCGTCAGGTCTATCCCTATCTCCGCGTCACTTACACCCCCCGGAAGGATGGTTTCGGCGTCGCCGCGCGAAGACTCTACCTGAGCGCGAGGTGCCCCTGGGTTTTCTTCACCGACTCGGACGGCCAATACGTTCCTGCCGAGTTCTGGAAACTGGCGCGGTTCACCGGCACATTCGACGTGATTCACGGCGCCAAGATCGGTCGGCAGGATCCTTTCCTGCGCCGGCTGGCGTCGTTTTCCTTCAATACCATTGCGCACGTCATTTTCGACACTCATTACACCGATATCAACTCGGCCTTTCGGCTGATGCGCCGCGAACAGGTCGTGCCGATCGTTGAGCGGTGCCGCCACATGCCGACGCTTCTCAATGCCGAGCTGCTGCTCCGCTGCGAATTCGAGGGGCTGACGATTTGCCAGTGTCGCGTGCGACACCGCGCGCGGAGTGACGGGGCCAGCCGCGGGTTGCCGCCACTCAGTTTTCCCGGCGAATGCCTGCGCGCCTACCGCGGGCTGAGAGCCCTGCGCACAGAATACTTGTCATGATTCTTGCCCGCCTCCTCTATCGGCTGTATCGCCGGCTCAAGCGATTCCTTATCGTTCACTCAAACAATAATTACGCACTCATGAAAATCCTCATCACCGGCGGCGCCGGCTACATCGGCTCCGTTCTCACGCCCGCACTGCTCGCGGCCGGCCACGAAGTCACCGTGCTGGACAACTTCCTGTTTCGCCAAAACTCCCTGGCCGACTGCTGCCAGTTTGAAGGGTTTCACGTTGTTCGCGGCGACTGCCGCGACGAAAGCACCATGCGCCCCTTGGTCGCCAGGGCCGACTTGATCCTCCCGCTGGCCGCACTCGTGGGCGCACCGCTTTGCAACCTCGACAAAGCCGCCGCCCAAAGCACCAATGCCGACGCTGTTCGCCTCGCCTGCCGACTCGCTTCCGCCAATCAACGCATGATCCTCCCCACGACCAATAGCGGCTACGGCATTGGCGAAAAAGGCAAGTTTTGCACCGAGGAAACTCCGCTCCGGCCCCTGTCCCTCTACGGCACCAGCAAGGTTGAAGCGGAACAGGCCGTCTTGCAACGCGATAACAGCATCAGCCTGCGGCTCGCCACGGCTTTCGGCATGTCGCCGCGTATGCGCACCGATCTGCTCGTGAACGACTTTGTTTACCGCGCCGTCAACGACCGCGCCGTGGTCATCTTTGAAGGGCATTTCAAGCGCAATTACATCCACATCCGCGATGTCGTGCGCGCGTTCTTCCATGTGATCGAGAATTTCGAGACGATGAAAGGGCGGCCCTATAACGTCGGACTCGACGACGCCAACCTCTCCAAGCTGGAACTTTGCGCCGAGATCAAGCAGCACATCCCGCACTTCGTGTTTCTCGAAGCCCCGATCGGCGAAGACCCCGACAAGCGGGATTACATCGTGTCCAACGCGCGCATCGCCGCGACCGGCTTCCGGCCGGAGTGGTCCCTCGCGCGCGGCATTACAGAACTCATTAAAGGCTACACGATTCTGCGCAACAGCGCCTTTGCCAATGTCTAGTTATCGTCTCATCGCCAACGAAAACAACTGAGTGCCACCCGCTTATGATGTGCCGTGTATGTGACTCCGCCGACCTGGTTCCCGCCATTGATCTCGGCCGGCACCCGTGGTGCAATCACTTTCTGAAACCGGAGGAGGCGGGACGCGAGCCATTTTATCCCTTGCGTGTCGTTTTCTGCCAGCAGTGCCACACGGCGCAACTGGACTACACGGTGAAGAAGGAGATCATGTTTGGCGATCACACCTACCTTTCAGGAGTCACCAAGTCGTTGAGCGCCCATTTTCGCGGCATCGCGCAGGAAGTTGACGAACGTTTTTTTGCGAACACGCGAGGGAACGCCGTCCTCGACATCGGCTCCAACGACGGCACCCAACTCAAACACTTTCAGGCGCTGCACTGGGAGGTGCTGGGCGTTGAATCCTCCAAGACCACGGCCCGCATGGCTAACGAGGCCGGGGTGCCGACGCTCCATGCCTTTTTCAATCTGGATTGCGCCCGCAGCATCGGCCGGAAATTCCACGCGATTAACGCCGCGGGCGTTTTCTTCCATCTCGAAGAGCTGCACTCGGTGACAGCCGGCATCCGCGAATTATTGCATGAGGACGGCGTTTTCGTCGTTCAGTTTCTCTATATGAAGCGCATCCTGGAGAACCTCGCCTTCGATCAAATCTACCACGAGCACCTGCTTTATTACAATCTGCAGACGCTTGGGACTCTGCTCGGGCGTCATGCCTTGGAAATCTTCGACGCCTACCTCGCTCCCATTCATGGCGGTCAGATGATTGCGTTTGTGGCTCATCGCGGACGCCGCCCGCCTTCAGCCCGGTTGGAAAAGTTGCGGCGGGAGGAAGACGAGGCCAAGGCGAACGCGCTGGAAACTTATCAGGCTTTCGCGGAGCGGATCAAAGTCTTCAAGACGGAAAATCTGGACTACCTAAAACGCCAGCGCGCCGCCGGCAAACGTGTCTGGGGATTTGGCGCCCCGGTCAAGGGAAACACCCTGTTGAACTACTTCGGAGTCGGCCCCGATCTCATCGAATGCCTCGTCGAGCGCAACGAGTTGCGTCGCGGACTTCTCGCCCCCGGCTCGCACATCCCCATCCGCATCGAGCGGGAACTCACCGAATCTCCGGACGTTTACTATGTGCTCGCGTGGAATTTTAAAAGGGAGATTCTCGCCAACAATCAGGCGCTGGTCGCCCAGGGCGTTGAGTTCTATTTCCCGGTCAACCCCCCCGACTCATGAACATTCTCGTCACTGGCGCGAGCGGCTTCCTCGGCGCCTCCCTTTGCGCCGCGCTTGAAGCGCGAGGCCATGCGGTCGTGCGGCTGAGTTCAGCCAGTTGTGATCTCACGGTGGCTGGCAATCTCGAGCGATTCAACCAGTGCGCTTATGCGCAAATCTATCATCTGGCGGCATGGACCCAGGCGGGCGATTTTTGCCTCAAGCATCCGGGCGAACAATGGATCATCAACCAGCAAATCAACACCAATGTCCTCGCCTGGTGGCAGCGCTGCCAGCCGCAGGCCAAGCTGGTGTGCATGGGCACCAGTTGCTCCTATGATCCGGCGTTGGAATTGAAGGAGGAAAACTACATGGCCGGCACGCCGATCGAAAGCTTGTTCACCTATGCCATGACCAAGCGCATGCTCTATGCCGGCGTCGAGGCCTTGCGCCGCCAGTTCGGCCTTGCCTATCTGCACCTGGTTCCCTCGACTCTCTACGGCCCCGGCTATCACACCGATGGGCGGCAGATGCACTTCATCTTCGACCTGATTCGAAAGATCCTGCGCGCCAAGCTCTCCGGCGGCCCCGTCGTCCTGTGGGGCGACGGCCACCAGCGCCGCGAACTCGTTTACCTTGACGACTTCGTCACTCTGGCTCTCCGGCTGGCTGCAGACTGCGACAACGAGACGGTGAACATAGGCGCCGGCGAAGAGTTCTCCATACGCCACTTTGCCCGGCTTATCTGTGAGATCGCCGGTTACGATGCCGCAGCCATCCGTTATGACACGGCGCGTTACGTGGGCGCGAAGTCGAAATGCCTGTCAGTGGAAAAACTTCAGCGGCTGGCGCCTGACCACAAGATGACTCCCTTGGAAAGCGGACTCAAACAGACAATCGAGTGGTTTTGGAGTCATCGCGAAGATCTATTGGGCGACCGCCCTGACCGCCGCCCGAACCAAGCGGACAAACCCTGAACCCGACAATTTCACATGGTCATTACGCAGACACCCGTCAGAATCAGCTTTCTTGGAGGTGGCACCGACTATCCGGACTATTTCCTCCGCCACGGCGGCGCGACCCTGGCGGCGAGCATCAACCAATACACTATAGTCACGGTTCACCCTCTCACCCGGTTTGCTGACCACGAGCTGCGTATCCATTACTCGAGAGTGGAGGCAGTCAAAACGGTGGATGAAATCTGCCATCCCTCGGCCCGGGAGTGCCTGCGCTTTCTCGGCATCGAACGTGGTGTGGAAATTCACTACGTGACCAATCTTCCTGCCCGGACCGGCCTGGGGTCCTCCTCCTCCGCCACGGTCGGCCTGCTGCACGCTCTGCATGCTTTCAAGAACCAAATGGTCAGCCGCGAGCGGCTCGCCGCTGAAGCCGTCCACGTGGAGCAACAGCTCATCAAGGAACGCGTGGGCTGCCAGGACCAATACGCGTGCGCTTTCGGCGGACTCCGTCACTTGGAGTTTCTAACCGATGGCACGGTGCGTGTCAGCCCCGTCATCCTGGCGCCGGCGCGTCTGCGGGCTTTAAATGATCGCCTCTTGCTTCTCTACACCGGCATCCAGCGTCACGCCCATGATATTTTGGAGGAGCAGATCGAACGCACTGCGGGCGGACTCAACACGCAACAACTCGACCGCCTCAAAACCTTTGTTGGCCAGGGAATGGAAGTGCTAACGGGCAGCGGGGATCTCGCGCAATTCGGCGCTCTGCTGCATGAGAGCTGGCTCATCAAACGCGGGCTCTCCAGCAAAATCAGCTCGCCGGGCATCGATGACGCCTATGCGCGCGCCCGGCAAGCTGGCGCCATCGGTGGCAAGCTGCTGGGAGCGGGTGGCGGCGGTTTTCTGCTCTTGTATTCCGAACCTGAGCACCACCAATCCATCAAGCGCGCACTGCCCGAGTTGCGGGCAATCGACTTTTCCTTCGAGGACATCGGCAGCCAAACCATTTTTTATCGGCCATGAACGGATTTGCGATACAAGACCTTTCGATGGTCATTCTTGCCGGCGGATTGGGGACGCGCCTGCGCAGCGTGCTCCCTGACCTGCCCAAGCCCATGGCGCTTGTCAACGGCAGGCCATTTCTCGAAATCCTCGTGGCGCAAGCCGCCCGTGCCGGTTTTCGGGATGTCGTCCTGTGCGTTGGTTACCGGGCAGACGCAATAGAAGCCCACTTCGGTGACGGACGCGGCCACGGCGTCCGCATGCGCTACGCGCACGAAAGGGAACTTCTCGGGACGGCTGGCGCCGTGCTCAATGCCCAGGCCATGGTCGGCTCGGATCCTTTCGTAGTCATCAACGGCGATTCCTACTGCGCGGTGGATTTTTCCAGGATGATGGCTCATCACCGTGACCACCGGGCTGCCGCGACGATCGTGGCCGTCCAGGTCACGGATTCCTCCCGCTACGGCAGCTTGCAGTTGGAACCCGATGGTGCTATCGCCGGTTACAACGAAAAAGCCCAAGCACTTAGCGCGGGCTGGATCAACGCCGGAATCTACCTCCTCCAGCGATCAGTCTTGCAGCCCTTGGCCCAAGGCAGGCCCGCCTCACTGGAGCGTGACCTGTTTCCCGTGCTCGTCGGACAACGCGCGCTGTATGCCTTCAAGACATCCGGCATGTTCATTGATATCGGGATTCCATCCGAGCTTGAGCGCGCGCAAACCTTGCTCCGCGATTAAGAGCGTGTTTTGAAAATCTCATATTGATGACGCCCTGGCTCGGCAGGAGCCTCGCCCTGCCAAAAACGCCCCGGTAGGGCGAGGCTCCTGCCGAGCCATTTGCCGGGGGGCGGTCGAAAATCGGATTTTCAAAACACGCTCTAAGAGTTCGCGCAAAAACTATTTCCGATTTTTCTCGAAGAGGATGGCAGAAATATCCGGGGCAGAAAATATAATGCGCCCCGTCCCCCCCCGTTTGGAGCGAAGCGCCTATGCGGGACCAACCCGTTCACGTTCACGCTTTCACATTTTTGAACTGGTTGACAGGGGCGCGGTTTGTGGCAGACTGTGCCCGCGCCTTGCCAAATGCGCCGCGAATTTGCCGGACGGAGCGAAGAGAAGACAAAAGAGTATAAAATGTGAGAACTGAATGCGCAGAGGGAAGTCGAACTGTTTGGAGGATGCAAATCCCTCTGGTCTTGTGGAAGGCCGCCAGAGTCTGGAACGAAAGAAGTCAGCGACCACTGGCAGAGCCGGGGGGGTCCCGTTCATCTAAATGGAAAGGTCTAAATGTCGGAGCCCAACTTCCAGAAACCGTCCGCCTCGTCGAAAGCGGCGCAGGCCGCTGACTGGCTCAAACCGGCGGGGACGTGTTTTGGCCTGTTGCTCTTTCTGGCCGGGTTGAGCCGGCTTTGGAACGGACTCAGCGTCGCGCCCGTCGAAAAGAACCCGGTGGACTTTAACACCCATGACTTGAACTATTTCTGGAGTTTATATTTTTCCCCCATAAGCATGGAAGCCCATAGGGATTTTATCATCGGGGCCGTTTTGCTGGGCGGCGCGGCAGGACTCATTGGCGTGGCCTGGGGTTGGTTCGATCCAGTTCCGCCAAAGGCGGCCATGAAACCCGGAGTGTTCTACGGTATCGGCGCCGCCCTGGCAGTCTTCATCGCGCTTTTCATCCTCCGTTGCGGGATGCATCAAATTGGGGGATACGATCACGGCTACATGGTGGACATCGGCTGGCGCTTGTTCAAGGGGCAAACGGCCTATGTGGATTTTCCCTGCACGACGCCGGTCGCGTTTGTCCTTGGCGCCAAGTTCGCCTTCCAATGGTTCGGAGTCTATTGGCGATCATTCGTTGATATGATCGCGCTTTTTGCGGTGCCGACGTTTGCCTGGTCGCTGTTGTTGCTGGCACAATTGTTTGGCCGGAGCTGGACGACGCTGCTCTGGGCCGTGGCGGTGCAGGTCTTCTCGCCGATGCTGGCTTCTTTTTGGACGTACAATTCGATCACGGATGTGGCGACGGTGCTTTACGTGCTCTCAGCCACTTATTGGCTGCGCCGCCCCGCCGAGAAGATCGCCCTGGCATCCTATGGTGCGGCCCTGCTGCTCCTGGCCACGATGAAACCCAATGTCGCGGGGGTCCTGATCCCGGGGATTTCGGTGATTCTCTTCGCCTCACCCAGGCACCGTTGGAAATTGATCTGGGTCTCGCTCGGCGCGTTCGCACTTTTCGTGGTATTCCTCTCGATCAACAACCTGAGTTTTACCGGCATGATAGCAAGCTATCTGAGTGCCGCCCATCGCGGCGTGTCCTTGGCGCCATTCCTGCAGGACCTCAATCCTCTCGAGAAGCGCATGGCCATGGTGATGCTGACAAGCATCCTGCTGCCGGCGGTCCTGGTGCTCAGCCAGGGCCGCAGGACTCTGCGCTCGCTGGGTTCCTGGGTTCCCGCCTTGACGATCTTGGGCGGAGTTGGGTTTTTCATGGCCCACCTTGGACAGAAACTCCTGGGGGAGGCGGTCCTCTTCCTGCCGGTGGCCATGGCGCTTTACCTGGGCCGCGGGAGCCTGCGCTCGCCGGGTCCTTGGATTCCCGCGTTCGCGTTGCTGGGCGGACTCTATGGTTTCATCACCAACAGTGAACAGAAGCTGGTGGATATGCCCCCCGTGCTCTGCGCCGCCATACTGCTGGTGGCTGAACTGCGCTGTCCCGCCTGGCACACGGAAGGGCCGGTTTTCCAGATGCCGCTCTGGTGGAACCGCTACTTCGCCCTCGCCTGTGTGGTCCTCGGCGCCGCCGGATTGGCGCAGGGCATGGCCCGTGACCGGGTCCAATCCATCGGCCCGGTGCAATTTTTTGAATGGGACGGTTCACGGCACACCATCGCCGATGGATTTTTCAAGGAGGTGCGTTGTGGCGACGTATTTGAAGAAGTGCTCAAGGAAGAGGCGGAAGTGTTGCGCCGGGAGCCGTCCTCCTCCGTCTGGTTTGGTCCGCGCATGCAATGGGGGTATGCGGCCTTCGCCAAACCGTCGCCGTTGCATGAGCCGGTGCAATGGGATCACGCCATGTTCGACCAATCACACGAGGAGTTTTATTTTAATAATTTGCTGCAAAATCGGCGACAGGTGCTCATTCTGTTCAAAAACGACCTTTCCGGCTACACCCAAGACGAGGTGCAGCGTCTGTTGCAGCAATACGATGTTGATCAATCGTTTCCGCTGCTGACCCTCCTGCGCCTGAAGAAATGATCCCCAACCGATATGAAAAGCATGGAAAAAAGGGCGAAAAAAGTGCTTGGCAGGCGGGCGGCCCTCTGGTATCACGCCAGACGTCCCTGAACACCTGTATATTCGACTAACAATAAAAAATATGAAATCATTCGCAAAAATTTGCCTCGTTCTTCTGACAGCCGCGACCTTGGCCGCTTTTACGACCCAGGCGCAGACTAATGCCATGTCGTCCAGCACCAACAAACCGTCGACCGCCCCCGCCAAACCGAAAGTGAAAAGATATGCCGGCACGATCGCCAGTGTGGACAAAGATGCCAACACCATCACCATCACCCTGGCCAGCGGGGCCTCGCAAACCATCCATGTCACATCCAACACCAAAATCAGGAAGGATGGCCAGCCGGGGGTTTTCGCGGATGCCGTCGTGGGAGAAAAGGTAAGAGCTTTTGAACGTCAGGACGATTCCGGGAATTGGGTGGCCGTCACCGTGAACATCGGCGAGCCAAAACCCAGATCCACCTCCCCTCCCGCCGCCCCGAATAAACAGTAGAACAAGATTCTACTTCTTCTTCCGCCACCAGCTTTTGTTGGGCGGGCCTTGGCCGGCCTCGCGGACTTGTCGCACAAGCAACTGGCTGCGGGCCGCTTCCAGCGCCATTTGCAGTTCCTCGTAATCTGCAAAACGGTCGCCGGGCTGCTTGGCCATGGCGCGGACCAGGGCGTCGCTGGTCAATTGGGTAATGCCCAGCAAAACCTGATCGGGCGGAGTCAAGGGCGTGTGAACCTGGGCGGCCAGTACTTCCTGCACTGTCGGCGCTTCAAACGGGACGTGCCCGGTCAGCGCGTGATAGAGCGTTCCGCCCAAGCTGTACATGTCGGAATGAAAATCTTCGCCTCGGCGCTCGATCTTTTCGGGCGCGACGTAATAGACCGTGCCCCAGACATGCTCTTCCCAGGTGTTGCCGGCCTCGGCGGCGCGCACCAGGCCGAAATCGATCAGCTTTGGTTCGCCCTCCATGTTGTAGAGGATGTTGCCGGGTTTGATGTCGCGGTGCAGCAGGTTGTGTTTGAGGGCGGAGGCCAAAGCCGAGGCCATTTTGATGCCGACATCCAAAACTTCCAATTCAGGCACGTGCCCCTCGGTTTCGATGCGACGGTCCAGACTGCCTTGATCGGCCAGTTCCATGACCAGATAGGGCTGGCCCTCGAATTCGTCAAAACTATAGATGTGAATGATGTTGGTGTGATTGAGCGCCGCGCCGGCGCGGGCCTCGCGATCGAAGGCCTTCATGATTTCCGGATCGGCCGCCATCTCGCGCTTCATCATTTTCAGCGCCACTTCCCGCTCCAGCTTGACGTCGTGGGCCTTATAGACCGTGCCCATGCCGCCGGAGGCGATGATGGCGCGCAGCTCGAAGTTGCGCAACATGACCGGTAGCATGACCGGATGGCCGCATTTTTTGCACGCTTCGGTGGCAAACGGGGCCAAGTCGCCCGATATGAAGGTCTTGGCCTTGCAACGCCCGCAAGTCACCATTTTGAGTGGCTTGCTGCCGTTTGTTGCGCCTTTGCTCACACCAAGAAATTAGCATGGAGTCCTGTGGGAACAAGAGGAAATCGAAAGCCGGGCTTGACAAAGGGTCGGGAATCTGATTTATTGGGGGGAGTTAAAGATGAATAAGACACTGAAAGTCCAGACTAACGCGCGCGCCCATGGCTCCTGCCAAGCCATTTCAATGTGGCGCGCATCCCGGTTCGCCGGCAACGTGGAGGCCATTTTCTAAGGCCAGAAAACAAATTTAAAACCCACGATTGCCAGTCAATCGTGGGTTTTTTGTTTTCTGGCCAACGATTTCGACTGGCAGACAATTTTGAAAGGAAACATGAGACAGCCATACAGACAGATTATGACGCGCTTTGAAGCCGAAACTCAATTCGAGGTGGGCGCCATCGCGCCCGTGCCTTTTCGCGGCGCGCTCGAAACCGAGCTCGAGCAATTGAAGGAGCGTTTGCTCGGGCCGTTGCTCAACGCAGCGGCGGACCCGGCCCAGGGCGCTCCGTTGCGGCGCGCGGCCAATGAAGCGGCCGGTTTGGCGTGGATGACGCCGTTCCCGCTGCTTTTTTTCCCGGCGTTGCTTGAGGAAAAGGTTTGTGCCGCGCGACGGCAGGAAGCCCGCCAGCGGCAGATTCGCCATCGAACCGAGGGCCTGCTGGAAAAGGCAGTCGCATGACACATGGCTTATTGACGGGTGGGGAAGAGCAGGCCGGCAGGGCCGCGGCATTGACCGCCGCCCTGCCGCCTGCCGCCGTTTGACCCGGCCCTTGCCACCGAGGGAAAGCTCGCCATCGCGCCGCTGGCCTGTTAAAAGACTCCGGTGAGCGCGAATTTGAAGCACACAACGAGCGCCGGCCAAATCCGGTCGGACTCCACCGAAGATCATTTGGAGCGGATGCAGGAATTGGTTGACTTGAAGGGGTATGCCCGCGTTTCTGACATGGCGGCGTCGCTCGGCTTGAGCCGCTCGGCCGTCTCCAACATGGTGCGCCGGCTGGCCAAGCGCGGGTTCGTCAACTATGAAAAATACCGCGGCTTCACCCTGACGCCGGAAGGCCGCGCCGTGGCCAACCACATCAAAGTGCGCCACCAAACCCTGGCCGAATTGCTGCATATGCTCGGGCTGAGCGCGGAAACAGTGGAGCAGGAAGTCGAAGTCATTGAGCACCATCTCAAACCGGAGACCTTGCGGGTTTTTTCCAGGTTGGTTCGGTTTTGGCATGAGCATCCCCAACACCTGGAAACTTTTCTGCGCTACGGCAAAGGCAAATGATTGAAGGGAGTTGCCCCTGTGAACGAAGATTCATCTCTCGGATATGTCGCGCTGGCCTTTGCGCTGGCGGTTGGAGGCGGAACGCTCGGCGCGGTGCTGGGCACTTCGCACAGGCGGTTGTGCGCCCTGATCAGCCTGGGCGCGGGCACGCTCCTGGGCGTGACGCTTTTTGCCATTCTGCCGGAAACGACCGAAGATCTGCGCTGGTGGCAATTGTTGCTCGCTCTTGCCTCCGGTTACGCCGTCTTTTCCCTCATCAGCAAGTATATTTTCCATATTTGTCCGGCTTGCGCGGCCAGCCATTTCGATGAAGCCACCACCCACCGGTTCAGCGAGATAGCCTCGGCCATGATGCTGGCGCTGGCCATCCACTGCACGGTGGACGGCTTGGGCATTTCGGCCGGCGGCCAGGCAGAGGCAACTTCCTCCGCTTCCGGTCGAATCGTGGACTTTTCGATCATCCTCGCCGTCTGTGTGCATAAAATCCCGGAAGGGCTGGCGCTGGGCGCGTTGTTGCGCGGCGCCGGGTTGGGCACCAAGGGAATCATTTTTCGCGTTCTTGCAGTGGAGGCCACGACATTGCTCGGCGGCGTGATGGGATGGCTCTTCTTCCCCCACGCCTCCCCGTTTTGGATTTCGGTCGCGCTGGCGCACGCGGGCGGCGGCTTCGTTTTTCTGGCGACGCATGCCATTGTCGGCGAGATACTCAAACACCACAAAGCCTTGGTTCTGGCCAGTTTTGGAACTGGCGTTGGTTTGATTGGCGTTTTCGTTCTGTTCCTGCACTTGTTCCATTGAAGCAATGTGTCAAATCCCTGTCGGGAAACTTTACACTTTTCAGGCAAGAAGATGGCCCTCAGACGGCATCCGATATCAGCAGGCAAAGGCCGTTTGTAATGCATAATACATTGATGTAAAGGCACATACATAATGCCGTTTCCGGCCATTGCTTTGAGTAAAATCGGCTTCTTTCATTATGGCACAACATTTGCGGTCACAAACAGAATGGTGGTAGCCTAAAGGATACGTATGATTTTGCTCTTGGGCGCAAGCGGATATATTGGGCGAGCTTTTGCCAGCGAATTGCGCAGGCGGGGGCATTCGTTTATTCCGCTGACCCGCCGGGCGTTCGATTATTCCCGTTTCGATTTCTTGTTTGATTACCTTCGAACCATGAAGCCGGTCTTCCTAATCAACGCGGCCAGTTATGCGGGAACCGCCAACGGAAGCGCCATGCGTGGCGAGCGGGAAAAAATGATGGCGGCTAACGCCATTTTGCCGCAGATGATCGCGCGGGTTTGCTCGATGACGAAAACGCCCTGGGGTCACGTTTCCTCGGGCGAAATCTATTCCGGGGCCAAGGTGCTTGAAGATGGAACGCTGCGGACGGAAACGGACCTCAGTCGGCCGGATTTGCTCCAGCTCTATGAAAGCGAGCCGGCAAGTTTCCTCGGTTATACGGAACTGGACGAACCGAATTTTTCCTTTCGGACTTCGCCTTCCAACTTTTACAGCGGGACCAAGGCTTTGGCCGAGGAAGCCATCCGGGAGATCGGGCAAAGCTACATTTGGCGCCCCAGGCTGCCCTTCAACGAGCGGGACGAGCCTTGCAACTGGCTGTGCCGGCTGCAAGGGCAGGCCGTGATTTACGATCATATAAACTCCATTTCGCATCTGGAGGATTTCGTCAAGGCCGCGCTGGACCTCTGGGAGATTCGCGCCCCTTTCGGCATCTACAATGTCACCAATCCCGGCGCCGTCACCACCCGCGAGCTTGTCGAAGGTTTGCAGCGCGTCCTCAAGCTGCCCTTCCAATTCAACTTCGGCCAGCCGGAGGAAGATCCGGCCGGCGCCGCGTCCGCCACGCCCCAGTCCCATTGCATTCTCGATGTGGCAAAGCTCCTGAAAACCGGCGTGAAAATTCGTCCGGTCAGCGAGGCGGTGAAAGATTCCCTGGACAGGATGCGCCTGGCCTCGCGGTCGTCAAAAGGGGTCGCGGCGCTCGCCTTCGCCGGCTTGGCCGGTTGTTTTTTGCCCAGGCTTTGGGCTAGTTGATCGGTGAGGGGAACCCAATTCCGTTGACGCCGGCTTGTTCCCATGCACAATATCCGGGCTTTATCTTTTCATTTCCAGGTGAGCATTGAACTGAAGAATATTTCCAAGCGCTTTGGCAAAACCCATGCCTTGGACGACGTGAGTTTCTCAGTCGGCGACGGCGAATTAGTGGCTTTGCTCGGGCCCAGCGGCGGCGGCAAAACGACCGTCCTGCGGCTGATCGCCGGACTGGACACCCCGGACGGCGGCTCCATCTGGATCGGCGGAGCCCCCGTCAACCACCTGCCCGCGCCGCGGCGCAACATCGGTTTCGTTTTTCAGAATTACGCATTGTTCAAGAACATGACCGTCTTCAAGAACATCGCCTTTGGCCTGAAAGTAAAAAGATGGGACGCCGCGCGCATCCAGGCGCGAGTGACGGAATTAATCAATCGCCTCGATCTGCAAAAGCTGGAAAAACGATATCCGCATGAACTTTCCGGCGGCCAGCGCCAGCGGGTGGCCATTGCCCGCGCCCTGGCCGCCCAATCCGCCGTCCTGTTGCTGGACGAACCGTTCGCGGCGGTGGACGCGCCAATCCGCCAGGAACTGCGCCAATGGCTCGTTCGGCTGCATCAGGAATTAAAACTCACCACCATCTTTGTCACACACGATCAGGAGGAAGCGATGGAGGTGGCGGACAGGATCGTCATTTTCTCCAAGGGCCGGCTCGAACAAATCGGCACACCGCGGCAAGTCTATGAAGAGCCGAAAAACGAATTCGTGGCCCGCTTTGTGGGCGTCTTGAACGTTCTCGAAGTGCAGGTGCGCGGCGGAGTGGCGCGTTGCCAGGAATTGGAATTCCCGGCCCACGGCCTTTGCGAAGGCCAAAAGATGCGCATTGGCTTTCGCCCCTATGCCGTTCAAGTTTCGCCGGACCCGCGCGCCCTCCGTTTTCAGGCCGTTTTGCGCCGCGCCTATTTCCTCGGGCTGATGTTGCGGTTGGAATTGGCCCTGGACAGCGGCCTGACCATTCGTTCCCGCATCAGCAAGGAAGAATACTCGCGCCTGGGGCTGGCCGACGGGCAAAGGGTGTCATTCCAAATCAAGACCTATCGAATTCTCTCGAAAATAGACGATCCCCTGGCCAGCGAAACAGCCATCGCTTATGAAACGGCATCGGGCGCACCCTGATGTCACACCCGCGAAAAGCCGCGGCCCGCGCCGCATTTAAAATGCGAGCCTCCCCGGCCGGCGCGGCGCCCGGCACTCACACGGCCGGCGCGCCGGCGCCAAGATCAGCCAAACCCCCTCCCATCCATCCCCGGCCCGCGCTTATTTTTTCTTCCTCGCCGCGCCATGGGGCAGCGCCCTGAAGATCATGGCATAGACCACCCGGTAGATCGTCTCCTGTTCGTTCTCCGTCAACCGGCGGATGTCGGTGATCAACTTCCTCTCCCGCGCGTCCAGATAATCCTCCCGCACCGAGAGGGACGTGCCCATGCCCGGTTTGCCCTTCAGTTTGAAATGCCGCGGCTCGATCGCCTCCGGGTGCTCCCCTGAAACGATCAGTTTCAACAATTGCAGCGTGGTGGGACGCGGGCGGTTGGAATGATTGGGGTTCATCAGGTTGCTGACCGCGGCGGCGCTCATGTGCAGTTGCCGCGCCGTCTCACTCTGGTTCCAGCCCATGATGGCC
>Ga0326727_10004185_pt1 | contig 44072 bp, 33 predicted proteins | sample MB2enrmetagenome_FD_207643 | JGI IMG/M metagenome (GOLD analysis project Ga0326727, IMG submission 207643) | Lab enriched peat soil microbial communities from McLean, Ithaca, NY, United States - MB29MY | ecosystem: Environmental > Terrestrial > Soil > Wetlands > Peat | place: USA: New York... | reverse complement strand
AGTGGCGGCATGGGAACTGGACCGGAACAACCGAAACACCACCATCGACTGGCGCTTCACCACAGAAGATGCGCGCATCAAACTGAAACGCCTCTACCCGAAGTTGTGAACGTTACACGGTACTAGCAAGATAGCCGAATTTATCGACGAGAGAGAACGCCTGTCTACCAAGCGCCGGAGGCGCCGGTAAAATGTGGGACAGGCCCAATTGTTCCCGCCACGGAAACTGAGGAATGAATGGGTAAAGCAACGTACGGCACAGGGTCTGTGAGGCTCAAGGGTAAGAAGTGGTATGGCTACCCTCCCCGCACCCAAACCAAGGACCCTGAAACGGGGAACCTGACCGAATCACGGATACCAATCGTGCTCGGCCCGAAATCGAACATGACCAAAACAGAAGCTCGTGAGGCTCTGGCGCGAGAAGTTGCCAAGCAGCGTGGCTGGTTCCGTACCAATGGACAAGCGATGAACGATGGGTCCTTGACCCTCAACTGGTTCTGCAAGAACCGCTACTTCCCCTTAAAGGAGGGGGACTGGAGAGAGGAGACAGCAAAGACGAAGAAGGGACTCATTCAATCGAATCTTCTCGATGACCTTGGTGAGATCCCGTTGAAGAACTTTGATCGATTCACGCTGCAAATGCAGATCAACAAGCTGGCTAAAACCTGTTCCAAGGACACTGTGCTTCAGATGCGCGCATACCTGCGTGACATGTTCGAAGAAGCGGTGGATGAGGATTTTTTGTACAAGAATCCGGCGGCGCGGGTAAAGGTGCCAAAGAACCTGCGCGAGAAAGACACAACGACGCTCACTTGGGATCAGTTGCGCATGGCTCTCGAGCTTCTGGACGAATGCGACCGCATTCTTCTTGAGCTTGATATGACGGACGCCCTGCGACCGAGCGAGTTGTTTGCTCTTCGCTGGAAGTGCTTCGAGCCTGACCGTTCCCGGCTGGTCATCCTGGAGACGGTGTACAAGGGTAAGATCCGGCCCTTCGGGAAGACGCAAAAGAGTCTGGCACCGGTGCATCTGCCGCCGGTGATGCTCTCCGATCTCCTTGCCTGGAAAGCAAAGTGTCCAGATTCCTCCCCGGAGGCATTCATCTTTGCGAACCAGGATGGTGGGTTTCTCGACACCGGCAATTACCGCAAGCGAGTGCTGAAAAAGCTGGCCGACACTCTGAACCTGCCAAACCTGACATTTCAGATCATCCGTCGAACCATTGCCACGCTGAGCCAGACCAAGGGGCATGCGAAATCCACTCAGGGCATGATGCGGCATTCCCGCCTCGCGACCACAACCGACGTGTATCAGCAGATCATCCCGGAGGGAGTCGAGAACATGGTCAACTCCATCCATGACGAGCTGCGAAAGCCAAGCACCGCGGCGGAGAAGACCAAGAAGATCGCGGCCAGCCTGCGCGCGAAAAGCCGGCATCGATCCGTTCGAAAAACCACAGAATTGGCGCCAATTGGCGCCAAACCTCAGCCATACCCCGCGGGGGTATGACCTGTTAAGTACCTGATTTTTCGTGGTTTATTGGTGGACCTGATCGGGATCGAACCGATGACCTCTTCCATGCCATGGAAGCGCGCTCCCAGCTGCGCCACAGGCCCACACTCATCAACCAGCAACAAATCTATTTTCGCCTCTCCTGGGCATTTCGTCAAATTGCCGCTCAACAGAGCGCAAATTGTTGCCGGGCAGATACTTCGATCACTGCTCCAGACGCGGACTTCAGGCTCCGCGCAGCTATTCGGCGCTGAGCTTCCTGGCCACTATGCCGCCGGCCAGAGCCGGCGCGCTGAGAGGAAAAGTGAGCACTCTGGCCCGCCTGCAGGCGTGGAGCACCGCACACACGTCGAGAGCAATCATGCGCTTGAATTCGCGCTTCTGGCGTGTGCGCAGTTTGTGCCCCTGCTTGATCTGGGCCAGCGGCTTTTCCGGAACGGGGATGGGCGAAACAAAATAGCCGGCTTCATTCAGAGGCACACCCAGTTCTCCGAAGAACTCGTCGTAGGCCGAGCGGAAGTTGTGGTCGAATTCGACCCGGTAAGAGGTCTGGTCGATGCCGCGCACGCTGGCCATGGTTCGAATCCCCAGCGCCTCACCGACGCCCTGCAACGCGGCAAGCAACAGAGCGGCCGGCGCTACATCGTGCATCTCTCTGGTAGCCTTCGCGATCAGCTTGTAGGCGCCGCGTTCCCCCTGCAAGCGGGCGAGCAGCAGAACATCGGGTTCATCCACGCCCACTTCCCTTCCCGGCACGATGGAGAACGACAGCACGTACACCAGCGTTCCCTCCACCAGCAGGTTCAAAGACAGCTCGCCTTCCTTGTCCCATGGCTTTGACAGGCCCATGGTGACCGCAAAGCGGCTATCCCCTTGCCCGATTTCGAGCAATGGCATCTCGCCCGCCAGTATCCGGCGCAACACCCGGTCGGGGAACTCAGCGTATAGACGGCGATAATGGTGCACGAAGCAACTGCAACGCGCAGCCACGTTCATGCTCCGCGACAGGTAATCGTGGGTGAGGTATTTAAACAAGAAGCGCGGATCGTTCTTGCAGTGTTCGCTGTAGATGGGATTTCGGCGCAGGCTCAGCACACGGTGGTGCCGCCGCACGTTCAGCAGGGCTCGGCCCAGGACGCCGGCCAGATTCAGGGGCGCCCAGGTCTTCTTCTGGAGCGCCAACACCCAGAGCGGCCCCAGCAGGGCTCCCAGACGGTTCGCCCTTTCCCCGGCGCCGGTGATCGGATAGTCGACTTGGACTGTCACTGGCTTGGCCGCTCCCCTCCGTCTGGCTGACGCAGCGCACTTTCTCCTCCGCGCGGAACGCGTTGCTGCCAAAGCAGAACGGTCCCGGTGGTAATGCCAGGCAGCCTAATGTTCCCTAATCGGTACCCCCAGCAGCAATTCATCGTTCGGGGGAGAGGCTTGCCCCATCGGTAATCCATTTTCGCGGTACTTGCGAGCAAGTTACTGATTGCAAGCTACATGCCTCAAGACGCGGACGCCGGCCCGCGGCCCGCGACGGACTTTCTTCGCCGAAGATCCCTCCCGCGGGTGACACCTATCACGCAGGCAACGAGTCCTTCTCTGAAGAAGGATTTGGTACATTTGAGCAAGAGCCTCCCGCGTACGCTGCTATCGCCTCTTGTTCGTGTTCCTCCTGCTCGCGCGGCGGCAGACAAGTTTTTCGGTGTCTCTTCAGTTCGCCGGTTCGATCGGGGTATGGCTGCTCTTCGCGGCCTGCCCGCACGTGCCGGGCTGGGCGGCGGGGAGTGCGCCCAAGCCTGGATCCATTCGGAGACCTGACTACATGTACAGGATTGTCGAAGCCCGTTCGGTTGGCCTCAACATCAAGCAGTTCGTGGTTGAGGCGCCGCGCATCGCGCGCAAGCAGCGCCCGGGCCAGTTCATCATTCTTCGCCTTCATGAAAAAGGCGAGCGCATTCCGCTGACCATCAAATGCTCCGACCCCGCGGCGGGCACGGTCACCATCGTGGTGCAGGCAGTGGGCAAGACCACGTCGCTGCTCTGCGAACTGGAAGCGGGCGACTCGATTCTCGACATGGTCGGCCCTCTGGGCCACCCGTCGGAGATCGCCAGCTACGGCACGGCCGTGATCCTGGCCGGCAGCGTGGGCACGGCCATGGCCCTGCCCACCTCGCACGCACTGAAAGAGGCGGGCAACCAGGTGGTGTTCATCGAGGGCGCGCGCAGCAAGGAGATGGTGGTCTTCGAGGACGAGGTACGCGACGCCTCGACGGAGACCTACATCATGACCGACGACGGCACCTACGGCGAGCAGGGCCTGGTGACCAAGAAGCTGAACGAACTGCTGGCCGCCGGCCGCAAGATCGACTTTGTACTGGCAGTGGGCCCGGTGCCCATGATGCGCGCCGTGGCGCAGGTGACCGCGCCGCTGGGCATCAAGACCATGGTCAGCCTGAACTCCATCATGGTGGACGGCACGGGCATGTGCGGCGGCTGCCGCGTACTGCTGGGCAACGACAGCAAGTTCGCCTGCGTGGACGGGCCGGAGTTCGACGCCTCCAAGGTCAACTTCGAGGTACTGATGCAGCGCAACGCCATGTACCGCGAGAAGGAGTGCAAGTCGCTCGAGCAGTTCAAGGCGCACAAGGCCGAGGAACTGGCCCAGCTGCGCGCCGAACTGGCGCAGAAGGAAGCCGATATCGAACGGCTGCGCCTGGAGCTGCTGGCTACCGAACAGGAAACGAAGAAAACCGCCGTCGAGGAGAAGCACTATGTCTGATTCGAACCCGCTTCCCCTGAAAGAGCGGATGAAGATTCTGCGCACCACCATGCCAGCAATGGACCCGGCCGTGCGCTGCCGCAACTTTGAAGAAGTGAACCTGGGCCTGACCGCCGAGGACGCCCACACCGAGTCCTTCCGCTGCATCAGTTGCGGCAAGCCCGGCTGCGTGCAGCAATGCCCGGTGGGCGTGGACATCAAGGCCGTCGTGCAGTTGATCGCGGCCGGGGATTATCTGGGCGCAGCCGCAAAGATGCGCGAAGACAACGCCCTGCCCGCCATTACGGGCCGCGTTTGCCCGCAGGAAAACCAGTGCGAAGGCGGCTGCGTTCTCGGCAAAAAGGGCCAGCCGGTGGCCATCGGCAATCTGGAGAGGTTCATCGCCGACTTCGAGCGCTCCAGCGGCAAGATGGGCATCCCGAAGATCGCCGCCAAAACCGGCAAGAGCGTGGCCATCGTGGGCAGCGGCCCGGCAGGGTTGTCTGCCGCCGGAGACCTGATCCAGAAGGGCCACCGCGTGCGCGTCTTCGAGGCTCTGCACGAGCTAGGCGGCGTGCTTGTCTACGGCATTCCGGAGTTCCGCCTGCCCAAGTCCATCGTCCGCCAGGAGATCGACAACCTGCGCCGCATGGGCGTGGAGTTTGAGACCAACGTCGTGGTCGGCAAGAGCGTTACACTCGACGAACTGATGCGCGTGGAGGGCTACGACGCGGTCTTTGTGGCCACCGGCGCTGGTCTGCCGCAGTTCCTCGGCATCCCCGGCGAGCACTTCAACGGCGTCTACTCCGCCAACGAGTTCCTGACACGCATCAACCTGATGCGCGCCTACAACTCCGACGAGTACGACGAGCCCGTGTACGATTGCCGCGGCCGGGATGTGATTGTGGTGGGCGGCGGCAACACGGCCATGGACGCCGTGCGCACCGCCAAGCGGTTGGGAGCCAAGACCGCAACACTGGTCTACCGCCGCTCCGAAGCCGAGATGCCGGCGCGCCTGGAAGAAGTGCATCACGCCAAGGAAGAGGGCATCGAGTTCCGCATGTTGACCAACCCGGTGGAGTTTATAGGCAACGACAAGGGCTGGCTGACGGGCGCCAAGTGTGTGCGCATGGAGTTGGGCGAACCCGACGCCAGCGGCCGCCGCCGTCCCGTGCCGGTGGAGGGTTCCGAGACCGTCCTGCCCGCCGCAGTGGCCATCATCGGCGTGGGCACCACGGCCAACCCGCTGGTGCAGAGCACGACGCCGGACCTTGCCACCAACAAGCGCAACTACATTGTGGCCGACGAGCAGACCATGCGCACCAGCAAGCGCGGCGTCTTTGCCGGCGGCGACATTGTAACCGGCGGCGCTACCGTCATCCTGGCCATGGGCGCCGGCCGCAAAGCCGCCGCCTCCATCCACGAGTACCTGGCCAGCGGCATCTGGGACGCTGCCACTTCAACAATCTGAGCGATCCGCACGCACGCCAACGCCCGCTGCTCACCTTGTGAGCAGCGGGCGTTTCTCTGCCCGAGCCTGGCCATGCTTTCCGGTCCACTCAAAACAGCTACGAGATCTTCACCTCGATCCACTCCAGCGGCTTGCCTTCCCGGCTGTGCATCCGCGGATTCAACCTGAGTTGCCCGGCTGCGATCGAGGTCTGCGTGCGCTCCACCGCGCCGCCGAAGTAGTGGCTGAGGATGTCCGCGGTCTTTCCGGAAGATCGCCGGAGCAGCAACTCTCCGCCCGCCTGGGGAACAACCGCGAGGCCTTCGCTGCGCAGGATGCTCTGGCTGGTGGTGGATGCCACAACCACGGGTGCGGCGGCCTGCAGCACGCCTTTGACGCGGGCATCGAGTTCTCTGGTGGAACTGAGCGAGGTCTCCTGTCCCGCCATGGGAGGCCGCCAGGCCAGCAGAACCAGTTGGCCGCCCTCGAATCTGGCCCACGAGCGCGCGTGAGCGCCTAAGGTCGGCGCTTCGGAAACCGTATCGAAGGGAAGAATCTCAAAGGTATCGGTAGGCCGCACGGCATGGGTAAGCCCGTTGTAGCGGGCAATCCACTCCGCGGTGGCGGACTCGCCCTGCTCGTCGCCCTGGAAGTCGTTCAAGGAACCCAGGGTGCCGACCGCCGCCGAATCGAACCAGATGCTGGGCGCGCTGGACCAGTCATAACCGGAAGAGCCGTAGGTGGGGACGCCGAGAGGCCCCAGAAGGCTGCTGAAGAAGAAACGCCGGTTGGCTTCCAACTCGTACTCGCCCGCGGCCATGTAGAGATCGTCCGGGCTATGCAGATCGAAGTAGTCAAGGAAGAGCGGCGAGAGGTTGTAGTACATGACCACCAGGTCGGGATTTACCTCCCGCATGGCCTTGATGACCACTTCGAGTCCCTTCAGCATCAGCCGCTCGCCGGTCCAGTTCTTGTCCTGGGGCGCGGCGATCCCCACGGCGGGCAGCTCATATCCGAAGTCGAACTTGAGCAGGTCCGGCTTGTATCTGCGCACGAAGCGGCGCGCAAGCTCGGCCAGCACCCGGGCCACGGCGGGCTGCGTAAAGTCGAGGATGTAGTAGCGGGAGCCGCCGAAATCGGCGCGGTACGGCTTTCCGTCCGGCAACTTGAGCATCTGGTCTTCGGTCAGGCCCAGATCCGCGGGGCGCTCGCAGCGCATGAGGGCCGCCCACATCCCGATCCTGTAGCCCTCCGCCCGCAGCTTGTCGAGGAACTGCTCGAAGTGCGGCAGCCTCTCGGCAGAATGCTCGAGCTTCCCGTAGGTCCCTTCCCATTTATCGTCGATGGAAAACAACCCGGCCTTAAGCCCGGAGGCCTTCAGCTCTTCGTACACACCGTTGAGAAACGCCTCGTCCAGACGCTCGCCGCCCTTGTTGCGCTCCACCTGCACGCCCCATGTGCAGAATTGCGGAGTCAGGGAGACGGCGGTTTTGTGCGCGGAGTTGCGATGCCGGTGGATGATGCCCGCATCGAGAAGGCCTCGGTAGTAGCCGGCGATGGCCTGGTAGTAATCCGGGGCTACGGCCCAGTACAAGGTGGCGCCGAGTGTAAGGCGTCCCGGTCCCCGATAGTGCTTCCACAGGTCGCTGCGATAGTCGATCCAGAGACTGCTCTTGCCTTCGTACATCTGCAGAAAGAGGTCGCCTCCCGGCAGATCGGCAAGACCGCAGGCGAAGGCATCCGATCTTCCCTCGGTGTACATTCTGCGCTGCTCCGCGCCGTGGCGAATGCTGAATCCCGCGAAGTAATGCACGGGCAGGCCCCATTGCTGCGAGAGGCCAGGAATAAAACTGCCGCGCCCCAGCCAGACGCTTTCGTCCAGATGCACATATTCGCCCACGATCGGGCTGACCGGGGAGCCGGAGAGGAGTCCCGGCACAATCTGGTAAGAGCAATGGAGCGCAGGCACCGGTTTTGCGGCTTTCTCCTGGCAGAAGTAGTGCAGGCTGACCACATCCTGTTCGGCAGAGGCCTCGTAAACGAGGGGCTCCGTCCAGATGCCCTGCGCGTCGAAACGCCATGCGCTCGACAGGCGAGCCGCGCCATTCACGCCTTCGTAGTCGAAGATGACGCGTCCCTGCTCCACCCAGTGCCCAACGGGTTTCCCCGGAGAGCATGTGCGGGAATCCGGCTTGTCCGCCGCAGCCACCACCACGAGGGGCTGGAGCGCTCCACTCACCATGAGCCTCTTGTGCGCGTCGTACAGGCGGAAGGTATCGTCAGCCTGCGTGTATTCCCACGCATACCCGGCTCCCGCGACGGCCACCGAGGCGCTTGTGGCGGTAATGGAAGGCGCATCGGCGGCATGGGACAACCTGGTGGAAGTGGCCGCGAGCATGGCCCCGGCGGAGAGTTGCAGAAAAGCGCGTCGATCAAATGCAGTCATCTATCCGTCCCTCACAGAACACCATCGGACTGGGCATCCGTAATCCTGCCTAGGATAAATCCCGGCGCGCCATCCCGCGCTGCGCTATGCTTGCTCCAGCAGCCGCCGGACTCATCCAGCAACGGCTGCACCTGAGAGGGTCTACATGAGCGAAGGCTCAAAGCAGCGCATTCTGCTGACCGGCGTCAGCGGCTACATCGGCGGACGCCTTGTGAAGGCGCTGGAAGAGGCCGGGCATTCGATTCGCTGCATGGCGCGCAAGCCGGCCTTCGTGCGGCCGCGCGTGGCCGCGTCCACCGAGGTGGTCGAGGCAGACTGCCTGCAGCGCGACTCCCTTCCCGCGGCGATGGAGGGCATCCACACCGCGTACTATCTGGTCCATTCGATGGGCTCGTCGGGAAGCTTCGAAGACGAGGACCGCAAGGCCGCGCGCAACTTTGCCGAGGCTGCAAAAGAAGCCGGGGTGGAGCGCATCGTCTACCTGGGCGGGCTGGGATCGAGCGCCACGCGCTTGTCGCCGCACCTGCACAGCCGGCAGGAGGTAGCCGCGGTTCTGCGCTCCACCGGCGTGCCTGTCATCGAATTGCGCGCTTCGATTGTGATCGGCTCCGGCAGTCTCTCCTTTGAGATGATTCGCGCGCTTGTGCAGCGTCTGCCGGTGATGATCTGCCCGCGCTGGGTGAACGCCAAGGCACAGCCCATCGCCATCGAAGACGTCATCGCCTATCTGGTGGCGGCGCTCGACCGGCCCGCCGGCGAAGACCGCACCTGGGAGATTGGCGGCCCCGATCAGGTTAGCTACGGCGAGATCATGAGGGAATACGCGCGCCAATGCGGCCTGCACCGGCTGATGATTCCCGTGCCTCTGCTGACGCCGCACCTGTCGAGCCTGTGGCTGGGAATGGTGACGCCGCTCTATGCGCGCGTGGGCCGCAAGCTGATCGACAGCATGAGGATTGCCACGCTGGTGGAAGACCCGGCTGCGCTCACGGCCTTTCCCGTGCGCCCGCGCGGCGTGAAGGAAGCCATCCAGCGCGCGCTGCACTGCGAGGATCAGGAGTTTGCGGCCACCAGTTGGTGCGATGCCCTCTCTTCCAGCGGCAAGCCGCCCAGTTGGGGAGGTACGCGCTTTGGCACGCGGCTGGTGGACTCGCGCAGCATCGAGGTCGCCGTCGAACCGGCGCGCGCCTTCGCCCCCATTCGCGCCATCGGCGGCGGCAACGGATGGTATTTCGCCAATTTCTTGTGGGCCATCCGTGGCGCGATGGACCTGCTGGTGGGCGGCGTGGGCATCCGCCGCGGCCGCCGCGATGCGAGCACCCTCGCCGTTGGGGATGCGCTCGACTTCTGGCGCGTGGAAGCCTTCGAGGCCGATCGCAAGCTGCGCCTGGCAGCCGAGATGAAGGTGCCCGGCCGCGCCTGGCTGCAATTCGAGGTCACACCGCGGCAAGGCGGCTCAACCATCCGCCAGACCGCCATCTTCGACCCCGCGGGCCTGGGCGGTCTGCTCTACTGGTACAGCCTCTATCCGATCCATTACTGGATCTTTCAAGGAATGTTGAGAAGAATCGCAGCCCTGGCGGAGCAACTGCCGCCGCGATGAGAGGGCCGCGCGAAAGGAAGATTGTTATGCGAATCACAAAACGCCGGTGCGAATTCCAGATAGCTTGCTGGCTGCTTGCCTTGGTCGTTGCCGGCCTCTGCGGCAGCGTGCGGGCAACGGCGGAAACCAGGAAGGTGACTGAAGCCGACAACGGAACCGCGATTCGCCTGCGGGCGGGCGACACGCTCGAAGTCATGCTCAAGGCGAACCCGTCGACGGGCTACATGTGGTATGTTCAGCCGAAATCGACCGCGCTGCTGAAGATTGCCGGGCAGTCGCAAACCGAACCCGAGCAGCCGGGCGTGGGACGGCCAATCTTCCAGATCTTCCGCTTCACCGTCCGCGAAGCCGGCAAGGGAGACCTGCTGCTCCACTACGTGCGCTCGTGGGAGCCGCCGCAGGACAGCGATCAGCGCTTCATCCTGCACGTCGAGATCGAATAGCGAAACAGGAACCCGCGGCGGGGGCTCGAAATTCGCCGCCGGACCGCATACAATCTGAAGGCAAATGGCCAAAGCCAAGGAAACAATTCTGGAAGTCGCCTGCCCGGACTGCGGGGCCATGCTGAAGATCGACGCCTCCACCGGGCTGGTCGTGAGTCATACCCCGGCGCCGCGCAAGCGCACGTTTGAGGATCTGGAGACCGCCGCCCAGGCCCTGCGCGAACAGGACGAGCGCAAGGAATCCATCTTCCGCCAGTCGGTGGACGCGGAAAAGAACAAGGAAGACCTGCTGGAGAAGAAGTTCGCCGAGGCTCTGCGCAAGGCCAAGGATGCGCCCGAAGAGAAGCCTCTGCGCGTCTTCGATCTGGACTGAGCGCTCACGGCGGATACTCAAGAGGGTTCGCCGCAGGCTGCGGGTTTTGCTATCCCCGGGCTTTCGAGCGATACTCAGAACACGATTCCTCGGCCCGCTGCGGCCGTTGCATGGGAACGCAAGGAGAAACGATGGTAGTTGAGCCGCTTGCCAAGCCTGCGAATGAACCAGCGCCCGTCCGGCGCAATTGCTGCTCGCATCCGGTGCCGTGGGCCCGCATTGCCGCGGCCGGTGCGCTGATTGCAGGCGGTGGCTTGCTGCTGGGCGGCAAGCGCAAGGCTGGCCTGGTGGCCGCGGCTACGGGCGCATCGCTGGCCCTGCTGGACCAGCAGGATACGCTCAAGACCTGGTGGCGCATCCTGCCAGGCTACATCGACAACGTGCAGCACCTGCTGAGCCAGGTGCAGGACACCGTTGACGACATCGCGGTGCAGCGCGACAAGCTGGCAAAGGCGCTGAACCGGTAAACCCAGCCGCACTGCCCGGCCTCCCCCGTTGTGCGCAAACCCTGAACAGGCCCGGCCGATTGATGCAATTCCTTCGTACAGTTGCCTTGAACACGATTGTTGTCACGCTGGCAGGCGCGCTTGCCTGGCCGCAGACGCCGCCCGCTGCCGCTCCACCGCTGGTGCTTGCCGGCGGCACCGTAGTTGACGTCACCGCCTGGGGCCAGTCCGCGCACGACCTTGAAGACGCCGTGGTGATTGTCCGCGAAGGACGCGTGGCCGAAGTGGGCCCGGCTGTATCCACGCCCATTCCCAAGGGCGCGCGCATCATCGACTGCAAGGGCAAGTACCTGATTCCCGGCCTGGTGGACGGATTTGCCGGAATGAACTCGCAGGCGCAGGCCAACGCCAATCTCTACATGGGGGTCACCACCGTTGTTGCCTCCACGGATGCGCTGCGCGGCCCCGCCGATCTGGCCGCCAACCCTACTCCGCACCTTTATCTGATCGACTCCATCGGAACCACCGACAACTGGAGCCTGCTGGCCCGCCGCCCGGAGTGGGCCTCGCAACTGCACGAAGGGCCGCGTCCCGCCGAGTTGACGCCCGAAGAGACCGCGCGGCAGATGACCGATACGGCCCGGCTAGGCACGCGCGTACTCTACCTGGGCGCGAACATTACCGCCGCCAATACCCAGTGGATTGTGGCGCATGCCCACAAGATGGGGCTGGTGACCTACGGCGCTTTTGCGGCCACTCCCTACAAGGTCGGCATTGAGGCGGGGGTTGACGCGCTGCTGCACATGAGCCGCTATCCGCTCGGCGCCATCCCGAACGAGTTGCAACGGCCGCTGGTCACCGACCCCACCGGCACGGCGGCCCTCACTGCCTACGACTACTCCGAGCGCATCCCGCCCACCGACGCGCACCTGCGCGCCTATGCAAAGCTAATCGCCAGCCACCATGCCGCGCTGATGCCCACATTCAGCCTGTTCTATACGGAGCTGCCCGGCCATCGCAATCTGTGGAAGGAGCCCGCCGCGCATCTGGCGGACCCCGCGCACATGGACCAGCCTTCCAACCCGGCAACCGGCGAACTCGACTACCCCTTGCCTGCCTGGACCCACCGGCTGCCCTCCACCGGACAGCGCTGGATGGAAGAAAGCCTGCGCAAGAAGGCCGAGCAGCGCGCCCTGCGCTTGTGGCATGTGAACCAGACGCTCTTCGCGGCTTTTCCGCACTACCTGGCGGCCTCCGGCGCGGGTTCGCGCGGCTCCATGCCCGGCATCTCGCTGCACACGGAACTGGAACTGCTGGTGCGCATGGGACTGTCGCCCCGCGAGGCGCTGGCCGCCGGCACCAACAACTATGCGCTCGAGTTCGGCTGGAACGAGTTGGGGCTGATCGCCGCCGGCCGCCGCGCCGACATCCTTGTTCTGGATGCCGACCCCACCGCCAACGTCTGGAATGCGCGGCGCATCAACACGCTCGTCGTCGACGGCAACCTGGTGGATCGCGAAGGGCTACTCAGGCTGCGCAGATAGCGCTGCGGGCATCGGCTTCAAGGCCGGCCATGGCATCGGCCGGCAACACTGTGCCGACGAGGGGCAAATCAGGCAACGCGGACCAGCACGCAGGTGATGTTGTCGCGTCCCCCACACTTGTTGGCGGCGCACACCAGGCTCTGGCAGAGTTCGTCCAGCGGCCGTTCGCTGTCCATCAATCGCAGCAGATGCGCATCGTCCACCTCGCGGGTCAGCCCGTCGGAGCAGAGCAGGAACAAGTCGCCCGGCTCGGCATCCATGACAAAGACGTCGGCGGTGACCTCCGGCTGCGTGCCCAGCGCGCGGGTAATCACATTGCGCAGCGGTGAACGCAGGGCCTCGTCGGAGGTCATCTGCCCCATCCGCACCTGCTCCTCGACCAGCGAGTGGTCCAGGGTGACCTGCTCGAGTTCTCCAGCGCGCAGCCGGTAGCAGCGGCTGTCGCCCACGTTGAGCACCCACACGCGCTGCTCGTCGGCCACCAGAGAGACCAGCGTGGTGCCCATGCCGCTGAGCCTCGCGCTGCGCCGTGCACGGCAATGGATGGCGGCGTTGGCGGACTGGATGGCTCGCAAGGCGGCAGCCTCTGCCGGGCCGGCAGCACGCGCGGTCATCAGGCGCATCACCTCGTCCACGGCCAGCGAACTGGCGATCTCTCCGGCTGCGGCTCCGCCCATGCCGTCGCAGACGACATAGATTCCGTGCTCGACCGAATAGCCGAATGCGTCTTCGTTCGTGGGCCGCTTGCGGCCGCGATTGGTAATCGCCGCAGCCGAGTAGTGGACTTGAGCCGTGACCAAAATCGATCTCCCATCGCTCAGTTTACACAGGTTTGGCCGGCCAAAAACTCCTAATGCGGGCCCTGTCCCGCAGCCGGGGACGGTGAGGCGGAAGCAGGCAGATCGAAGATCTGGAGCGCGCCGTCGTTAAGAATGGCCGCGCGGCGGCCGCTGGGCGACAGGGCCACATTGCCGCCCGCATCCAGCGCCGGGCTGGCCGCGGAGGTCAAAACCGGTTCTCCGGTGGCCGCATCCAGCACCCGCACCACCTGGCCTTTGATGTCCCCACGATCCAGCGGAGACATGGCGCTGATGGCGTGCGTGGCCATCAGCGTCTCGTCCACCAGCCGCGAACCATCGGCCGAGCGGGCGGTCACGGGCCAGACGGCGGCAGCGGGATTCTGGTCCTGCCACAGAAGTTCGCCGTCCGTGGTCATCGCCCCCAGCCGCCGCTCACCGCTCAGGCCGCAGGTGCTCACCAGAATCCGGTTCTCCGCGATGAAGTCCTCCGTGGGCAGGCAGGTGGATTCCACCTGGCCCAGAATCCGGCTGCCGCCCGAGAAGTAGCTCAGGTTCAGCACCCAGCCGATTCCCCGTCCGCGCAGATTCTCCACATAGCCGTCCGCATTGATGGGCAGATGCAGGACGGAACGCACCCGGCTGACCAGCATGACCTGTCCGGACTCGCGGCGCAGGATGCGCACCACAATGTCTTCGGGCTCCGGAGCCTGTGGACCGTCTTCGGTCATCGACGCCTGGGCCGTTTCGGGCGATCCGACGTCGCCCTCTCGCGCCGGAACAGACCCCGGCTCGGTGGAATTCGACACCAGATAGCGTTGCGCCGGGTCCATCTCCAGCCAGAGCACCGGCCCGGGAAAATGCAGCAGCGGCTTCAACTCCAGGCTCGCATCGCCCTCTTTCACGCCGTCTCCGTCGCGCAGCAGGAAATGCCCGTCGCGCAGCATCCACAGGTAGCGCGCACGATCATGCAGGGTCCAGATAGCCTCGGTCTCGATGGTTCCCGAGGGCAGATCGAGAACCACGGCGCGAATCTGGCGCTCGCCGCCGCCTCTCTGGTCCGGCTGCGAACTGCGCCGCAACAGTCCCGGCACGCGAAAGGTGAACAGCAAGCGGCTCTCGTCCACAAAGTCGAGCGAAACAAGGCTGTTGCGCTCGCCCAGGTAGAGTGCGCCGGGCTGGGTAAAGCCAAGCGGGCCCACGGGAATAGAAACCGTAGGGGCAATGGAGGGGCTGGAGGGAATTCCACCCGGCAATTCGCGCAGCCGGGGCGCGCGTGCGCGTTCAGCTCCCGCCGGGTCCGCACTGCCCGGGCTGGCGACCGGCTCCGCAGCCAAAGCCCGGCCCACCGCAGGCAGGACCAGCAACAGGGCCGCGCTCGCCCACAGGGCGCGCTTCCAGCGGCATGGTGCGCTCATCCCGATTCTCATTCCCATGTATTTTCACCGATCGGAGCGGTTTTGGGCAGTGATACCCGACCGGCTCCCATGTGCGACAGTAGAAAAGGAATGAATGCACGGACACACCCCGAGGAAGACGCCGCTCCAGAGCAATCCGCAACTCCACAAACCAGGCCATTTCAGTTTCTCGGCTACGGCGCCTGCGCGCTGGCCGGATGCCTGTGGGGTACCGGCTTCTACTTCGGAAGGCTGGCGCTGAACGAGATGAGCGTGGAGCACATGGTGCTCTACCGCTTCCTGTTTGCCTGCCTGGGAATGCTGCCCATCCTCGCATTCAACAGCCTGCGCGGCGGACAAACGAGCCGGTTGAACCGCGCCGAAGTTCGCATCCTGCTGCTGGCGGCCACCCTCGGCGTTCCAGTGCAATTCCTCATCCAGTTTCATGGCCTGGCCTTGACCACGGTCAGCCACGCTTCGCTGATGGTGGGCGCCATGCCCGTGTTGCTGGCTGCCGCAGCCGCGGTCTTTGCCGGCGAGCGGCTGGATCGCCTCGGCTGGACTGCCCTGTTCGCCTCCACCGCCGGCGCTGCGCTGGTTACCCTCGGCGGCCACCGCGGGCCGTCCGCGCAGGGCGGGTCCACGCTGGCCGGAGACCTGCTGGTTATCGCCTCGCTGTTCACCGCGCTGGCCTGGATTCTGCTCAGCAAGAAGCTGATGGAAACCCACAGCCCGCTGGTGGTCTCGGCCTACACCATCCTCTCCGGCACCGCCATGCTGGCCACGGTCGTCTTCGGCGAGTGGCTGCTGGCCGTGCTCACCCATCGCGCCATCGAACCGATGCCCTTTGCGCACGTGAGCCTGCGCGCATGGATCGCGCTGGCCATCAGCGGCGTTCTGTGCACGGCCACCACCACGCTGCTGTGGAACTGGGGCCTGCACCACGTTCCGGCCTCGCGCGCCGGCGTCTTCCTGAACATCGAGCCAGCGCTCGGCTCCGTGCTCGGCGTGGAGTTGCTGGGCGAGCATCTGGGGCCCTTCGCATGGCTCGGCGGTGCGCTGATTCTGGGAGCAGCGCTGGTGCTGACCACCCGTTCGCACGAGCCCCAGCCCGCCATCATTCTTGAATAAATCGGCCAGAGATCCGGCCTCAAATACATCCACCGTGACGCGCACCGCGCCCTGTCCATTTCGCAGGTCCTATCGCGAAATAGGTGGGATGACTGCACACCATTGAAGAGCCGGTCCAATAAAGCCATGCCCCGATACTGGGCATGATTTCCACGCGCGTTTCTTTGAACAGGCTCGCAATCCGCTCCGCTTGAAAAACAAAGCGGGCGCAACCCTTCCTAGCCTTCGAACGACAACTGCGGAGACATCCACGAAGCCGCGTTGGGCTTGGGCGGCGAGGCCAGATCGTAGACCAGCCGCTCCAGCACCAGCCGCTTGTCGGGCGGCGAGGAGCGCAGTTCCAGATCGGCGCGCGCAACAAGCCGCAGAGCCCGCGTCAGTTCCTTGCGGCTCTTGTAGCGGCGCGCCTGGCGGATCAGGTCGTCGGCAGCAAAGGGCGGCATCCGGAAGCCCTGCCACAACGCCTGCCAGATGGCGCGCGAGTCGCGCACGTTCTTTTCCAGAATCACCAGCATCTGGCGGAAGGTGCGCGCCAGCATGTAGAGATGGCCGATAGCCGCGTCTTCGCCTGCGTCGGAGCTGTTCAGCAAGCCGTGCAGCAGGGCCAGGGCGCGCGCCGGTTCGTGGGCGCTGATGGCGTCGGTCAGTTCGTAGAGCGAGCGCTGCTTGGCGCCCAGCACCATCGTCTCCACGTCGCCCAGCGTGATCGAGGGACGCGGCGGAACGTAGAGCAGCAACTTTTCCAGTTCCGAGGCCACCAGCATCATGTCCGCTCCCAGCGCGTCCACTAGCTCCCGCGCCGCGTCCTGCTCCACGCGAACGTTCTGCTGCTGCGCGGTGGCTGTCACCCAGCGCATGGCGTCGTCTTCGTTCACGTGCGCCAGTTCCACCATGCCGCAATGCTCGCCAAGGGTTTCCTTCAGGCGATCGAAGCGGTTCTTGTCGTCCATCTCCATGCGGCGAACGTCGGAGGGAATGTGCACGAAGTCGGCGACGAAGATCAGCAGCGCCTGCGGGTTCGGCGATTTGAAATAGCGGTCGAGAGCGGCGAACTCGTCCTTCTTGGCGCCGCGCGAGTAGAGCGAGCGCAGGTTGCGGACAAAGATCACCTGAAAGGGAGCCATCAGCGACGGCGTCTGCGCGCGGTCCAGCACTTCGAAGATGCTGGTCTGCGCCAGGTCCAGATCGGACAGGCAGAAGTCGCGCAGTTCATTGGACACGAAGGCCTTGAGAACAGCGGCGCGGCAGCGGTCGTAGAGAAATATCTCGTCGCCGGCCAGCACGTAGCCGGGCCTTAACTGGCCCTTCTGCGCGGCGGCAGCTTCGATCTCGGCCACAAAGCGGCCGACTGCGGAGAAACCCGCACCCCAGCGCGCTCCGCTCACCTGCATCTCTCCCGGCTCGAATCTGCGTGCATCATCTGGCTCCAGCATACCCTTTGAAGCGGCACGCGGCATAGGTGGAAAAGATAGCCGTCAGTCGTCAGTAGTCAGTGGTCAGCCCGCACGATACTACCTCCTGCACGGAGCATTACTGACAACTGTCCACTGACAACTGGCAACTGCTTCTAAAACCCTTCCAGCACATCCGCCACCAGTTGGCGGGCGAACTCGCGGGAGAGCCGGTCGATGGCCGCGGGGTCTTCCTGCAGGAAGGTGGCCAGATCGGTGGTGGACTGGTACTGCTGGCGGAAGACGTAGTTGTCGTTCTTGTAGAGCACGCGGCCATCGCGGGCGTTCAGCGTGACCGAAGCCACCACCGTGATAAGGAAGCTGGATGACTGCTGCGTGGAGGAGTTGTAGGTGTAGGGCGCGACGGCTTCCTTCAGGATGGTGCCGTGCAAAACGGCGTCGGCATCGCCGGAGCTAGTGGGCGAGACGCGAAAACGAGTGCGGGCGGCAAACTCGCGGATGACCGCGCTGGTCATCACCGTTTCCGTGTGATACGCGTCCGTACGCGTGGCAAAGACCGGCACGGACAAAGTCCTAACGTCCGGCGGCAGATGCGTGGCCGCCCCCAGCGTGTGGTAGCCGCAACCTGCCAGCCCCAACAGGCCAGCCAACGAAACCAGAGCGAAGATCCGCATGAAGTCATCTTAGAGCAAAACCAGAGTAAGCGTGCCCACGCCGAGAGCATACAAGGTGGCTTTTTCTTGAGGGAAAGGCCACTTGAGAGCATCGCCGCTGGGTACAGCGACTCTGTTTTTGCGATAGCGCGCGGCTCGGCCTGGCGCTGCGACAGGCAACCGGGGAGCCTCCTCTTGCTCTGTGTCGTACCTCACCGTTGTTTGGCTGTTTTCAACGTAGAATCTTTGAGGATCGATCCCACTGTAGGCATTCTGTGCGCCCTCTTTCGTTTTTGTGCATCATTTTCGTCCCGCTCATGCTCTCAGCGTCCCCGGCGAAAGCCGATCCGCCGGAGACGCATCCTGTTGTGGAAGCGCAGGCGGCCACCAAGGCTCACGCCGTGACCGACGTTCTGGTGCTGCGCGGAGCTGAGACGCTGCAGTCGCCGCACCGCGTAGGCTACAGGCTGATCGAGTGGGACCAGCAGCGCGGCCGCTGGATCTTTCCCGATGTCGGCTACTACGACACCGGCTACGGCCAAAGCCAACTGTGGTTCATCGGCGCGGGAGCGGAACTGCTGCACCGTCCTCATTTTGTCTGGACCGAGGAACTCTACGCGACCCAGGCCGCCGGTCCCGAGGCCCACAACGAACGCTCGCTCTGGTTCTGGACGGTCTTCGACCTGCCGCTGCGCAAGCGCCTGAGCGCACAGATCGTGACCTATCCCACGCTGCCGCTCGACAAGTCGCAGGATTGGGGCTTCGACATTGATCGCGCAAAGTTGGAGTGGAGCGTTGGGCCGAACTGGAAGGTGGGTCCGGGCTACAGCGCCACCACCTGCGCACCGGGCACAGCATGGCTCAGCCGCCCGTTTCTCACCGTCACGCGCAAGAGCCGCACGGGCGACTACGAGGTCTGGCTGGAGCGCATCTCCGGCGGCGCGCAGGTGCAGTTCCGCTACCTGCTGGTCCGCGACGAGAAATAAATATCCCCCAGCAAGACCAGAGATTTTATGGTTGGTGGCTTCTCAGAACCTGTCCACAAACCAGGAAAACCAGGCTTTTCTCCTCCCATGTATGCCCCGTGCCCCATCCTTTCGCGTACTTTGCGAAAGGGTGGGACGCCACAAAACTCCGCCCTTTTCACCACAGCAGGTTTGTGGACAGATCCTTAGAAAGGCCTGCGCCGGAGCGTTCCACGCTGGCATTAGAGCAGATTCGGAAATGCTGTAGACCAATGGACTCTCCCTCAGGGGCTAAAGCCCATTGATTTTATTGGCGTTCTGCGGCACGGCTGAAGCCGTGCCCTTTCAAAACCGGTCCACAGTAATTCCGAAAATACTATAGCCCCACGTTTTCAACGTGAGGAGAGCAGGCCATCAAGACCGGCCTGAGTCCCGTAGGGACGCCCCATGCCGGTTCCCTGCTCCTCATACCCAGGCGGTGGCCAGCACGCCGATGCGCACCGGCGAAAGCTTGAGCCCATCGGCGCGGCCGCAAAAGTAGAGTTCGTTGAGCCGTTCCGTATCTGCCTGCTCCCACCGCGCAAAGCCCGCGCTGCGCAACTCCTGCTCAAGCGCGTCGGGATTGAAAAAGAGGCGCAAGGGTTCGCCTGCGTCGATCAGCCTCCGGGAGAGCCGCTCGAAGATCGCCCGCCGCGCGGCGGTCAGTGTCTCCGGTTCGAGCGCATAGTCGAAGGTGACGCCGGTTCCCGCCGGCAGCGCGGCAATGGCGTCGAGCGTGGCGCGGAAGGCCGCATGGGTAAGGTAAGGGACCACGCCCAGCCATCCGAAGAAGGCCGGACGCGCCGCGTCAAAACCAGCGCCCGCAAGCCCTTCGGCGAGGGTACGGTGCTCGAAGTCGAGCGGAACATAGGTGAGATTCGCAGGCTCTGCGATGCCGGCCTCGGCCAGCAGGGCGCGTTTCCACTCCTGTGTTGCAGGAAAGTCCACCTCGTAAACGCGCAGCCCCGGAAAGGGGTTGCGATAGGCGAAGGTGTCAAGGCCCGCGCCCAGAACCACGTACTGGCCGGCGCCCGCGCGCACGGCTGCGGCCAGATGGTCCTCCGCGTAGCGGCTGCGCGCCGCCATGTAGGCGCGAAAATCGCGCGCCACACGGTGCTGCGCCCGCTCCATGTCGCGCGCGTATTCGTTGCCGATCAGCCGCACGGCGATGGGATCGTCGAGCACCGGCGGATGGTCGGTCAACTGGTGGGCGGCGCGGCGGATGGCCACGCGCAGCGCGGTTCGGCTGGCTTTTCCTGCTCGCATTTATCTCCAGTTTATCGGCCCGGCCCTGCGCGTATCCTGTGGGTATGAGCTGGATTGGATGGGCGCTGCTTTCCGCCGTCTTTGCCGCGGCCACGGCCCTGCTGGCCAAGGTGGGCGTGGCGCATGTGGACTCGAACCTGGCCATGGCCCTGCGCACCAGCGTGGTTGTGGTCTTCGCCTGGGGCATTGCGCTGGCGCTGGGCAAGCACGGCGAACTGCGCGAACTTGACCGGCGCACAGTTCTCTTCCTCGTGCTCAGCGGCTTGGCGACGGGACTCTCGTGGATCTGCTACTTCCGCGCGCTGCAGTTGGGACCGGCCTCGCGCGTAGCTCCGCTGGACAAGCTGAGCGTGCCGCTGGTGATGATCTTCGCGTGGCTGCTGCTGGGCGAAAAGCTCAACGCGCCGGCGCTGGTCGGCGGCCTGCTGATCACAGCGGGCGCGGTGGTGATGGTGCTGGGACGGTAGCTTTCAACTGTCAGCTTTTCGACGAACTCCGTCCCGCAGCCGTTCCCTATACTGTGAAGGTGAGTTCCACCGACAACAAACTGGAAGCCCCGCGCCGCATTGTGTTGACCGGCTTCATGGGCTCGGGCAAGAGCACCGTAGGTCCGCTGCTGGCCGCTCGTCTTGGCTGGCGCTTCGTCGATGCCGACGACGTAATCGAGGCCGAGGCCGGCTGCTCGATTCCCGAGATCTTCCGCAGGCATGGCGAGCCAGGCTTTCGCGCGCGCGAGCACGCGGCCATCGCGCGGCTGGCCGCCGAGGACAAGCTTGTGCTGGCGCTGGGCGGCGGCGCCATTGAGACGGAGGCCACGCGCGAGTTGCTGCTGGGCGAGCCCGCCACGCTGCTGGTCCATCTGGAAGTGGAGTTGGCGACCACGCTCCAGCGCTGCCGCGGCACGGAGGGCAACCGGCCCATCCTGGCCGACCAGGCCAACCTGGCCAGCCGCTACCAGCGCCGCCTGCCGCTCTACCGCACAGCGCACGTCTCGATCGCCGTTGACCGGCTGACGCCGCAGGAAGCCGCCGAGGCCGTGGCGCTGGCAGCAGGAATGAAATAGGCCAGGAGAAGCAATCTGCTCTTGGTATGATCGTGGGAAGGCGCGGGAACGCGCCGGGCAGCCGTACGTCGCGAGGTCTTCGCAAGTCCCCTATGAATCCAGCATCCCAGGCTGTGCCGCCGGTTGAGTTGGTTGCGCCCACCGCGCAGGATCATGAACACATGCACGCGCATCTGCACGCGCCCCGGCCCGGGGCCACGGCCATGCTGCTCCACGACTTCCGCGAGTTGTTCAAGGTTAAGGTCGTCGGGCTGGTTCTGGTGACCGGATGGGGCGGCTTTTATCTGGGCTCCATGCTGTCCGGCATCAGCAGCCTGCAGCGCGGCCTGCTGGAGACGCTGATCGGCATCGGCATGGTTTCAGCCGGCGCGGGCGCACTGAACCAGGCGCTGGAGCGCACCACCGACGCCAAGATGAAGCGCACGGCAGACCGTCCGCTGGCCTCGGGCCGCGTGCCGCTGGCCGTGGGTATCGTACTCGGCCTGGGCGCGCTTATCCTGGGCGCGGCGTGGCTTGCATACACCACCAACCTGATCACCGTGGCGCTGGCCCTGTTGACCGCGTTCACTTACGTGGCCATCTACACGCCGCTGAAGCGCGTCACCACGCTGGCCACCTTCATCGGCGCGTTTCCCGGAGCCATGGGCCCCATGCTGGGCTGGACCGCCGCGCGCGGGCAGGTGGAGTGGGCCGGAGTGGCGCTGTTCGCGATTCTCTTCGTCTGGCAGTTCCCTCACTTCATGGCCATCGCGTGGCTCTATCGCGAGGACTACGCGCGCGCCGGCATCCGGATGTTGCCGGTGGTGCAGCCCGACGGCCTGTCCACCGTCGTCGAAGCGCTTTTCTACGCCGTTGCGATGATCCCGGTCAGCCTGACGCCGTACTGGCTGCATCTGGCCGGCCCCTGGTACGCGGGCATCGCCGTGGCGCTCGGACTTGTCTATCTGGGCTACACCATCCGTTTTGCGCGCATCCTCAAGGCCGAAACGGAGACGGAAAGCCGCATGTTGGCGCGCGATCTGCTCAAGGTGAGCGTGGTTTATCTTCCCCTGCTGTTCACGGCGCTGATGATCTGCGCCGGAGTTGCAGGCAAGGGCTTGTAAGCGAATTCGAGGCCGCTATGACAACGGAGAAACAAGGCAGCACACGCGGAGCCATCGCCGCAATCGTTGCGGTCAGCCTGGCCGCGACGCTGTTTCTGTTCTGGCTCATCTACGTGCATCCCGCGCCGGACGCGGCCAGCGTGCGCTACGCCTTTCTGCCCGCGCTCAACGCCGCCTTCAACGGTCTCAGCGCGGTGGCTCTGCTGGTCGGCTACGTCTTCATCCGCGCAGGACGCATCCAGAACCATCGCGCGGCCATGAGCGCGGCGTTTGTATTTTCGACGCTGTTTCTGGTGGGCTACATTGCGCACCACGCACTGCATGGCGACGTGCGCTACCCGCTGGACGCGCCCCTGCGCGGCTTTTATCTGTCGCTGCTGGCCAGCCACATTGTGCTGGCGATTGTGGCGCTGCCGCTGGTGCTGGTCACCTTCTTCTTCTCGCTCACCGGACGGATCGCAACCCACCGCAAAGTGGCGCGCTGGACGTTTCCGCTGTGGCTCTACGTCTCCGTCACCGGCGTGGTCACCTTTGCACTGTTGCGGCTGGCAAGAGGCTAGCAAACCATGAGCACAGAACCGAACAATTCGCCCGGCGCACGGCCGCCGATGCCCGACGACGGCACCCGGCAACTGCTCCAGTGGGGCGCATCCATCGTTGGCGCGGGACTGGCGGCCGGCGTGCTGCTCCAAACCCTGCTGGGCGGCTTTACGCCCACCGGCGCCACCACCAACGCCGGCTGGTTCGCGCTGATTATCGTGCTGATGTCGCTGCCCTTCGGCGGGCTGCTGCTCACACTGGGCGTGGCCAAGTGGCTGCGCAACCGTTCGCTGGCGCGGCGGGCACATTTTTGATCCAGCCCTAAAATAGAGGCGTCGTGCCCCATCCATTTCGAGGGCTTTATCGCGAAATGGGTGGGAAGCCCGCGCGTTTGTTATTCTTTCAACTGAATCGGAGAGCAAGATTATGGCCAAAAGCGTAAACAAAGTGATTCTTCTCGGCAACGTCGGCAAAGACCCCGAGATTCGTTCCACCCCCGGCGGCACCATGGTCGCCAACCTCACCCTGGCCACCAGCGACCGCTTCCAGGACCAGCAGGGCAACTGGCAGGACCGCACCGAGTGGCACAACCTGGTCGCCTTCAAGCGCACCGCCGAAATCATCCGCGACTACGTGAAGAAGGGCTCCAAGCTCTACATTGAAGGCAAGATCCAGACGCGCAGTTGGGACGACAAGGAGACGGGCGCGAAGAAGTATCGCACCGAAATCATCGTCAACGACATGTCGCTGCTCTCAGGCCGCGAAGAAGGCTCCGGCGGCGGAGGCTACAGCAAGAGCGCGTCGAACTCCTCGTTCGACCAGCGGCCACGCTCCAGTGCGAACGACGAAGTGGCGCAATCCGCCGAAATCTCCGACGACGACATTCCGTTCTAACGGCAGTTGACAGTCGTCAGTTCTCAGTCGTCAGTCGTCAGCCGTTAGTTGTCAGTTTTTTTCTTGCTGAGCCGGGGAGCGTGGCGCGGCTGGTCCTATTCCGGATCGGTTGCCGCAGGCTCCCCGGCTTTTGCTTCGTCGCGGAGACGGTACTGGCGCAGGCGGCCCAGCAGCGATGCGGGTCCGCTGACGCTGAGCAGTACCAGTTCGCCCTCGTAGGTGCGGCTGTGAACCACCATTCCAGCTTCGATGGCCGCCAGCACGCCGCCTTCCTGCTGCGGGACGCTCAGTTCGGCGCTGAGGACAGGATCGGTGTGGAGCGCGGCATCAATCGCCGCAAGCAGACCGGCCAGCCCGTCGCCGGTGCGGGCAGACAGAGCCACTTCGCCGCTCGCCCCGGTGCGACTCATCAGGCCCTCGCGCTCATGTTCGCCCAGCAAGTCGATCTTGTTCATCGCCTCGATGCGCGGCTTGGCCAGGGCATCCAACTCCTCCAGCACCTTCTCCACCTGCATCTTCTGCTCGTCGCCGTAGGTTGAGGACGCGTCGCGCACGTGGATGAGCACCTCGGCCTGCACCACCTCTTCCAGCGTGGCGCGGAAGCTGGTGACGAGCGTGTGCGGCAGGTTGCGGATAAAGCCCACCGTGTCCGACAGCAGAATCTTGCGGCGGCTGGGCAGTTCGATGGCGCGCAGCTTGGGGTCGAGCGTGGCAAACATGCGCGCGGATTGCAGCACCTGCGCGCCGGTCAGCGCGTTGAACAGCGTGCTCTTGCCGGCATTCGTATAGCCCACCAGCGCCACGGTGGGCACGGGTACGGCCTCGCGCCGCTGGCGCTGCTGCTTGCGCACGCGGCGCACGGCTTCCAGTTCGCCTTTCAAGTGGTCGATGCGGCTCTGAATGCGCCGCCGGTCGGTTTCCAGCTTGGTTTCGCCGGGACCGCGCGTACCAATGCCGCCGCCCAACTGCGACATGGATTTTCCCTTGCCCATCAGGCGCGGCAGCATGTACTCCAACTGCGCCAGTTCCACCTGGAGCTGGCCTTCGCGGGTTCGCGCATGGCGCGCAAAGATGTCGAGGATCAACTGCGTGCGGTCCAGCACGCGGCAAGGCAGCGCCGCCTCCAGATTGCGCAACTGGGTGGGCGAAAGGTCGCGATCGAAGAGCACCAGATCGGCCTCGACCGAGGCTGCCACTCCGGCGATCTCCTCCACCTTGCCCGAACCGATCAGCGTGGCCGGGTCAGGGCGCGAGCGCCGCTGCAAAATCTCAGCCGCGACCTCGCCGCCTGCGCTCTGGACCAACTCGCGGAACTCCGCCAGGGATTCCTCGGCGTCCAGTCCCGTGTCTCCCGCGGACGGCGTTTGCGAAGTGGCGGATGCCGCCGTTGCATCCTGTGAGATCTCCGTTTCCGAGCGCGACAATGCGCGCCGAGCGCTGCCAGCGCCCAGCCGGGAACCGGGGGAGCGGCCCGTCAGGTCCACTCCCACCAGAACTGCGCGCTCACGCACCTGAGCCGCGCCCGTTCCGCGTTCTTCAACTGCCAATCGAGATCGCTCCCCGCGTACTATCGCGGCTCCGCAGTAGATGCGGCCGGAGACGGCATCGCTACTGGCACTGCGCCCATGCCGGCCGCCGGTACAACTGCGGGCCGATGGTCGGAGTGCATCACGCTGCGATTGCTGACCACGGTTGAAATGGCGTGCTTAAAGATCAGTTGCTCCTGGCTGTTGTTCTCCAAAAGCACTGAGTATTTATCGAAGGAACGAATCTTTCCGGTGAGCTTTACGCCGCTGACTAGATAGATCGTAATGGGCGTTTTGTCCTTGCGAACAGTGTTCAGGAACGTATCCTGAATATTTTGTGCCGGCTTGTTTTCCATGTGCCGATCTCCTGCTTTCCACTGAGGGGAGTTGGATTTCCTGCGTTTCCGTTAAAATGCAAACACGCGGGCGCGTCTCCAGAAGCCCCGGAGCCGTCGTTCCCCGCAATGTGACAACAATAGCCCGGATTGCATTTGTTTTCAACCCTAAACATGAGCAGGCCGGTCCGTTCCGGAACCCTCCGGCCAGCGCTGCCGAGGCAGGGAATGGGCCGCCGCTGCTAACATATACGGGTGAAAACCACCGGGAATTCTCTCCATGCCGACGTTCAGCCTGTTCCCATGCTGGACCTGAAACGGCAGTATCAACCGCTTCACCAGGAGCTTCTTGAAGCCCTTGGGCAGGTCCTCGAAACCCAGCAGTTCATCCTCGGCCGTCCGGTAGCCGCCTTCGAGCAAGAGGCCGCCGCGCAGCTTGGCGTGGCCCACTCTGTGGGATGCTCCTCGGGCACCGACGCCCTCTGGCTGATGCTGGCCGCGGCGGGCATCGGGCCGGGCGCCGCGGTGGTCACCACGCCCTTCAGCTTCTTCGCCTCGGTCAGCGCCATTCTGCGCGCCGGAGCCACGGCCCTGCTGGCCGACATCGATCCGGTCACCTTCAACCTCTGTCCCGCAGCCGTCGAGCAGGTACTGGCGGGCGAGAAGGGCAAGCAGGTCCGCGCCGTGCTGCCGGTTCATCTTTACGGGCAGCCGGCGGCGTTCTTTCCAGACTTCGGGCGGAAGCATGATGTGCTGGTGCTGGAAGACGCCGCACAGGCATGGGGCGCGGAGTCCGGCGGCGTAAAGGCGGGCGCGCTGGGCGATGGAGCCGCCTTCAGCTTTTATCCCACCAAGAATCTGAGCGCAGCGGGCGACGCCGGCATGGTCACCACCAACTCCGACGAGCTGGCCGAGCGGGCAAGGATGCTGCGCCAGCACGGCATGCGCCGCCGCTACTACCACGACGAGATCGGCTGGAACACCCGGCTCGACGGCTTCCAGGGCGCGGTGCTCTCCGTCAAGCTGCGCTACATCGAGCACTGGAACCAGGCCCGCCGCACGGTGGCCGAGCGCTACCACGCATTGTTCCGCGCGGCCGGGCTGGCCGAGGCCGGCCCGTACCCGCAGCATGGACTTGTGCTGCCGCAAGAAGTAGCCGGCACACGCCACGTGTGGCATCAGTACGTGATCCGCACCGCCCGCCGCGACGAACTGCGCGCCTTCCTCACCGAGCGCAAGATCGGCTCGGAGATCTACTACCCCGTGCCGCTGCACATGCAGGATGCGCTCAAGTGCCTGGGCTACGCGGAAGGCAGCTTCCCCGAGGCCGAGCGCGCTGCCCGCGAGGTTCTGGCCCTGCCCATCTTCCCGGAGTTGCGCGAAGACGAGCAGCAAACGGTAGTGGCAGCCATCTCTGAGTTCCTCAGTTAGAGCGAAACCGGAGTCAACGTGCCCTTGCTGAGGGCCTGCAAGGTGGCTTTTTCTTGGGGAAAAAGCCACCTGAGAGCATTACCGCTGGGTACAGCTACTCTGGTTTTGCTCTAAGCACCCTCACCGGGTGCAGACAGCCTTGCGTACGCAAGAGAACGAAAAGCAGTGCATGGGAAAATGCTCCCCTGCGCGCTACCTCAATGGGCGGCAGGCAAAGCGGAATAGACACTGCGCCGTCCGTGCTTCTCAAGCTGAAAGCCGTCCAGCAGATCGCCCTCGGAGGAATAGGCTTTCAGCGTCATGCGATCGCCGTCCACGTCGATGACCTGGAACATCTGCGTGTGCGGAATGACTTTGGCCATCAGCGGCTCGAAGCGGGGATCGACCTCGTACATCTTGGGTCCGCTCACCGAGATCATGTAGATTGTGCCGGGCGCATCGGCGGCCACAATCTTGCCACCGGCAAGCTTCCGGCTGCGGGCGTAGAGGTGGTCGTGGCCCTGCAGAACCACGTCAACGCCGTACTTGTCGTAAAGCGGCAGCAGAGCCTCGCGCATCTTCACGTAGTTGCGATTGTTGGCCATCGAATACATGCCCTGGTGCTGGTAGATCACGGTCCAGTGGTTGGGATTGCTCTTGAGCGCGCCTTCGAGCCACGCCGCTTCCTTCTCGATCGCGGGCCGGACGGCGTCGTAGTTCTTCTCGTTCTCCATGATGTTGACGTTGAGCGAGATGAAGCGCACACCCTGGTAGTCGAGGAAGTAGGACTCGTTGTCGTCGAGGCCGGGGCCGTTTTGGGGATAGGAAAACTGCTGCTTCCAGATCGCCGGCAACGTGCCTGACTTTGGCGTGCCGGCCGGCTTCTCGAGTTCGTGATTGCCGGGCACGGCAAGCGTGGGAATATTGGCCGCAATGAAGCCCATGGAGTCGTACCACTCGCCCCACAGGTCGTCCCGGTAGCCGCTGGCCACCAGATCGCCTGCGTGGAGCACGAAAGCCGCCTGGGGCGCCTTTGCATAAGCGGCCTGGATCAGGCGCGACCACCGCGAACGAATATCGTTCTGCGCATCGCCGACGTAGATGAAGCTGAACGGCCGCGCGGACTCGCTGGCAGTGCGAAAGCCGTTCCACTCGCCCCAGTTCCTGCCGTCGCCCACGCGATAAAGATAATGAGTGGCGGGCTTCAGACCCTCCACGTTGGCGCGATAGACGGCCACCGTCTTGCCCATGCCGATATCGAGGCTGCCCGAGGTGGCGGCAACCGTCACTGCTGCGGCGATGAAGTCGGGGTTGGCGCTGGCCACGGCAAACTGCACCTGCGGAGTCTCGGCAAGTTTCGCGGTTCGCCAGGTGATGGCCTGGGTGTGGGCCGGATCGGCGGTCCAGCCGAGAAGAATGCGCTGCGGCGCGAACTCCGGCGCGGGCGCGGTTCCCCAGCGGTCGCGCTTTTCCGCGGCAGCCGTCTTGCCCGCGTGCGGCGCGGCTTCCTGCGCTGTAAGCGCCAGCAAAGATCCTGCAAATACCAGAAACGCCAAAAGTGCCTTCGAGCTTGTCTTCATTCCGATCCCTTCCCTTGCGAACCTTCTGTTGGAACGCGGCTGCAGCCGCAAAAAGAAAAAATCCAACCCGGCAAGGAGAGGTCCTGCCGGGTTGGATAGAGTGAGACGGGAACCGGACCCGAGTGCGTCCGGGGTGTGCGGTTACTTCTCCCGGCTCGATGTCCAGCGGATGCCGCCCGCGTAAGTGGGGTGGTAGTACTCGCGCTGGACCACGTACTGGGTGCTGCCGTTGTAGAAGCCGAAGACTTCGTTGTTCAGGTTCAGGCCATACGCATACACCTGGAATCCAAGCGGCAGCTTGTAGCTGGCCTGGGTGTCGAACTGGTAGTGCGCATAGAGGTAGTTGTCGCCCAGCGGTCCATGGATGCCCGAGGGATCGGCGCCGTCGGTCCACTGGTACTGATAGATCATGGCGTCGTCGAAGGTCATGCCGACGCGGATCGAGAAGTGCCTGGTGTCGTAGGTGGGGCTGATGTTCCAGCTATTCGGAGCATCGCGCAGCATGGCGGGCTTGTCAGTGCGATCCAGCAAGCCGCTGATCTGCGAGGTGGTGTAGCTGTAGTTGGCGGAAATGCCCGCGCCGCTCAACACGCCCGGCAGGTAAGCCAGACGCTGCTGATAGGCGATTTCAACGCCCTGTACATGAGCGCTGCCGGCATTGTTCGGCTGAACCTTGAGGTAGCCCAATCCCGCATACGGTCCCGTGGTCAGAGCTGAGCGAGTCTGCACGATGGGCGACGAGATGTCCTTGTAGAAGTAACCCGCCTGGATCAAGCCCGCGTGCGACAGATTGCGCTCGTAGAGGATGTCGTAGTTATTGGCGTACTCAGCTTTCAGGTTGGGGTTGCCAACGCTGACGATCACGGGAGTGGTTGTGGTGTCCACCTGGCCATAAGCCGCGGTAACATCCTGCGGATCGGGACGGGCAAGGCCCCTTCCGTAAACAACGCGCAGATCCGAGTCCTTGTCCACCGCGAAGCGAAGCGACGCGCTGGGGAGCACGTCGATGTAGTCTCCACCGGCCGACAGTGGCGTAAAGGTTGAGGTGCCGTTTGTATTCAGCTTGTCGTAGTAGCTCAGGGTGCTTAGATGAGTGGCTTCGACGCGCAAACCGGTAACCAGGCGAACGCGGCTGGCCAGTTCAATCGTATTCATGACAAACCCAGCCGGGATGCGCTCGATGTAGTCATAGTTGTTGGTGTTCAGGCCGGGACCGCCGGACATCGTGAACAGGGTGGCGTTGCTGTTGACGAAGCTTCTCACCTTGCTGTAATCGGTGACCGGGCCGATGTGATAGGTCTTGTCGTAGTAGTCGGGATCGGTAAAGCTGCTATCCCATTCGGGGTGCGCGGAAACCAGAATCGTTCCATTCGGCGCGAAGGTTTCGTCGTAGGTGTTGTCGTATTTGTGAGCGTTGCGGATCTTGCCGCCAAACTCGAAGGTTCCGAAGCGGGAACCGACGTGATACATCCTGGCGTAGGAGGCAGAGGCCTGCAGATTGACCTGGGCGCTCTGGCCGAAGGTGGGCGGGGCAAACGTGCTGAGCTTGTAGTTGTTGGGGTTCTCCGAGTCGTCCGCGCCGGGGTTGTAGCAACTGGCGGTCCAGCCCGGGCGATAGACGCTCACGCCGGTCGTGTTGTTGCAGCTATAGTTCGTCTTGTCGCCGTTCCACTTGTACTTGGCGCTGCCGCTGCCGCTCAACGAACGGGACCGGCCCGCGGAGAGGCTCCAGTTGAAGGTGTTGGCGTTGAAGATGTGCTTGCCCTGCAAAGCCAGACTTCCGACGGCCATGTTCGGGCGGCGCCAGTCCTGGCTGTACTTCGGCGTGGTGCCATCCTGCAGCGTGTAGACCCACTTGTTTCCCCAGTTGCGGAAGGTGGAGAAGAGGCCGCGCAGCGAGACATTGGAACCTTCTCTCAGCTTGTAGTCCGCGCTGGCCGTCGCGCCCCAGCGCGTGCGGTAATAGACATAATCGCGCAGGTCCATCGTGTCGTAGTAGGGCGTGGCGGTTCCGTTGGGATTCGGCTGGGGATCGGGCTCGATATCGTTGATGCCGCGGCCGTTGTAGTCGTAGGTGCCGCCCACCAGCAGACCCAGCTTCTTCTGCGCGCCGAAGCGCCGTCCGATTGTGCCGCCCATCTGGTCCACGGTGCGCCCGCCCAGAATCGGCGTGTAACCGCCCAGGCCGTAGAGCGTGGCCGTGGGCACTTCGCCGGCCGTCTTCGTCACCAGGTTCACCGAGCCGCCAATGCCGTCGGCATCGATGTCGGCCTGCAGCGTCTTGTTGATCTCAACCGAATCCACCAGGTCGGATGCAATGGTGTCCAGTTTGATCTGGCGTACACCGGTCTCCGGCGAAGGAACCGTAACACCGTCGATCATGGTGTTGCTCAGGCGCGGCTCGGTGCCGCGAATCTGCACGTACTTGCCCTCGCCCTCGTCGCGCTCGATCGTCACTGAAGCCATGCGGCCCAGCGCGTCGGCGATGTTGGCATTGGGCAGCGAGACGATGACGTCCGCAGGAAGAACCTGCAGGATGTTCTCCGCGGCAAGGGTGCGGTTGATCGCTTCGGCTTCGCCGCGCGGACGGTCCGCGGTCACGATGACCTCGTCAACCGAATTGCTCACTTTCAGAACCGCATTCACGGTAACGGACTGCCCTGCAGCCACCGTCACGCTGCCGGTATAGGGCACAAAGCCCACATAAGAGATGGTAACTGTGTAAGTTCCCGGCGCAACTTCGTTGATGTTGAACTCACCCTGACCATTGGTCGTGGCGGGCCGCAACTGCGGTTGAAACTCGACGCGCGCGCCCTGCAGAACGGCGCCTGCGCTATCCTTGGCCGTGCCGCCGATGACGCCTTTGCCAGACTGGCCGGATGCTGGGATCTGAACAAGCAGACAGAGTGCTAGAAACGTTAGAGATACGATTCGTTTGAGCATGGCTCTCCTCATCGCGGCCCGAAGGCCGGTCAGTGAAACTGGTTGAGGCTTTGAATAATGCCTACGAGGAGCGTAGGAGATATTCGTAAAGGCCTGTTCACGAATGGGTGAATATCTCCAAAGGTTGCCGCGGCGCGGGCACAACGCGCAGGTGCGCAATCCCCTCGGGAACGGCTCCGCAGGCAGCCCTTTGTGAATTTTCGGTAAGGTTTGCACGCGCTCGGCTCCGCTCAAGATAGCGTAGAGACATGCGTACATTGGTCATCGAGGACGAGCTGCGCATGTTGGAGTTGCTGCGCAAGGGCCTCACGGAATGCGGATTTACCGTGATGACGGCTGCCGACGGCGTTGCCGGGCTGGGAGCTGCCTGCGCGCACGAGTTCGATTCGATCGTGATGGACATAGGTTTACCGCATCTGGACGGTTATGCGCTGATCGAGATGTTGCGCGCGCGGGGCTGCGCGACGCCGGTGCTGATGCTGACCGCCCGCGACGCCGAAGACGACATCATCCACGGGCTGGAAGCGGGTGCGGACGACTATCTGACCAAGCCCTTCTCTTTTCCTGAACTTGTAGCCCGGCTGCAATCCATCACCCGGCGTCTGCGCGAATCCGCCTGCCACACCATCAAGGCCGCCGACGTGGAAATCGACGTAATCCGCCACGCCGTGAAGCGCGGCGGCAACGGCATCGAACTGACGCGGCTCGAGTTCCGTCTGCTGGAGAGCCTGGCGCGCAAGGCCGGCCAATGCGTACCGCGGACCGGCCTGATGGAGTTTGTGTGGGGCGCCGGCCATAACGTCCGGCCCAGCACTCTGGATGTTCTGGTGAACTCTCTCCGCGCCAAGATCGACGCGCCCTTCCGCGCCAAGCTGATCGGCACCGTGCGCGGCTGCGGCTATATCTTCAACCCTTCTTCGCCGGGAACAGAATCGTGATCAAGCCTCTGCCTATACGGGTTCGCCTGACGCTTTGGTACTTCGCGATGTTTGCATCGGCCGCAACTCTGCTTTGCCTGGCCGGCTTGTGGATGCTGCAGCGCAGCGTGGACCAGACCGAATACCACGATCTGCAGGAACGCGCCCAGGACGTGCAGGAACTGCTTCGCCACGAATCCCAGGAGCGGAGCCTGCAGCAAATCACCGACGACTTCACCGCCATTTATCGCTGGAAGGACGACGGCAAATTTCTGCAGGTGCGGGACGAGCAGGGCAACTGGATCTATCGCTCCCGGCGCATGATCGAGGAGAATCCGGATTTGCCGCCGCCGGCGCGCCTGCCCAACGATGGCGTGATCTCAGAGTTGCATCGGGACCATATTCACAACCGATTCCTTGCCTACCCCATCGAAGTGAAAGGGCTGCACTACTCGGTGCAGACAGGCATCTCGTTGAATCGATCTGCTGCGCTGCTGAAGAACTTCCGTACCCAACTGCTGCTGTTGACGCCGGTGGTGATCATTCTGGCTGCTCTCGGCGGGCACAGCATGAGCCGCAAGGCGCTGCGGCCGGTTGCGAATCTGGCCAGCCAGGCGCGCCGCATCAACGAATGCAATCTCGACATCCGACTGCCCACACCCGCGGCGCGAGACGAAATCTCCGATCTGTCGCGAACGTTGAACCAGATGCTGGAGCGGATTGACAAGGCGTTTGCCACCATCCGCACTTTTACCGGAAACGCCTCGCACGAACTCCGCACGCCCATCTCACTGCTGCGCACAGAGATTGAGGTTGCCTTGATCCGGCCGCGCACCACGGAGGAGTACCGCGAGATTCTGAGCCGCCTGCATGAAGAGACACTGCGCATGACCAGCCTGGTGGAGAATCTGCTTTCGCTGGCGCGCGCCGATGGCGGGGCCGAAACCTTCAAGCTTTCACCGATTCAGGTTGACCCGCTCTTCCGTCAGATAGAGAGAACGTGGAGAGCCGGCATGAACCATGCACTGCTCGATTTCCATCTGAATGCAGCGCAGCCCGGGCTTGCAGTGCTCGGCGACGCGCAAGGGGTTCAACGGCTGCTGTCGATTCTGCTGGAGAACGCCTGCCGCTATACGCCTGCTGGAGGCGCGGTGGAACTCAGCGCGAGCGTTGAGGGAGAGAGGATTACGCTTTCCGTGCGCGACACCGGCGTGGGAATCGCGTCCGAACACCAGCCAAAGATCTTCGACCGCTTCTATCGGGTCGCGCCCGCTGGCGGCTCGGCGCGTGAAGGCTCGGGACTTGGCCTGGCGCTGGCCCGGTGGATTGCCGAACGGCACGGAACGGAACTCTGCGTAACCAGTACGCCGGGCCATGGAAGCTGCTTCTCGTTCCACCTGCAAAGGACCAGCGATTCCGCGAGCCCCGCCTTGGCTGAGCAGGAGCCGCGAGGCCTTTCCGCTTCTGCAGCGGCGCAGGCGAGGCTCCGCAGGTAGCTCTATCCCTGCTCAAGGATACGGAGCAGTTCGCCGAAGGAGCGCCGTAGCCTCGCCCGCGCAAATAGAGAGCTGTGGCAATCTGCGCGGTCCCGGACGATTCCCGATGACCAGCCGCTGAAGGACTGCACTTTTATTGAGCAAAAAATCGGCCTGCCCTTCAAAAGATGGGCAGGCCGATTGCATGGTTGAGCGAGCTTCAGGCTCGGAACACTAGAACGTAAAGTGCGCCGCCAACTGCGCGCTGCGCGGGCCGCCGCCACCCAGGTAGGGGTTGCCGCTGCCCACGTCGGGCGTTGCCGTGGTGGGCAGATACATGCCGGAACCCGAACCCGTACCGGCCACCCAGCGATTGCCTTCCTGGTGCGCGTTGCCGAAGACATCGATGCCGAAACCGGGCAGCAGCGGGTTGGTGAAGTTCGGGTGGTTGAAGAGGTTGAAGAAGTCTGCGCGCAACTCCACGGCCACTTTCTCCGTCATGTGCGTGGTCTTGGTCAGCGAGAAATCCATGTTGGCGTAGTTCGGCGCGTTGAAGGCATTGCGGCCTTCGCTGCCTGGATGGCTGGTGCCGCTGACACAACCGCCAGCCGCGCTGCTCCACGTGCAGGGAGCGGCAAATGCTTCAAGGTTCAGCAGGTTGGTGCCGTGCGAGCCCTTGTAGGGATTGCCGACGATGTCGGGCCTTCCATAGTACTCGCCGGTGCCGTTGTAGTCGCCTTCAAAGAGATAGCTGACCGTGTAGGGCTGCCCGGTGGCGAAGTTGAACATGCCGTCCACCGCCCAGCCGTTCAGGAGCTTCTGCATCTGGTGGAACTTGGGAAGGTTGTAGGTCCAGTACCACTGCACGCGTTGGCGCACATCGAAGTTGGAGCTGGCGCGCTCGGCGTGCGGGTTGAAGCTGTCGTCGGGCATCGAAGCGTTGGGCACAAAGTCCAGCCCGTCGCTGGCCGTGTCGATCGAGTGCGACCAGGTGTAGTTGAACGTGGAGGTCAGATTGTGCCAGTTCTGCACCTTCACCGTGCTCTGCAGCGAGTTGTAGTTTGAAATAGCGCTGGTCTCGATCTGGTTCACGTAGTAGAGCGGAATGTTCACAAACGACCCGTAGGTGTAGGTCGGGAAGCACTGCTGGCCATAGGCAAGCGTCTGGCCGTTGGCGCAGCGGACGGAGTGCGACTCGTTGTTGACCTGGTTGAGATCGCGGAAGTGGAAGAGGTGGCGTCCCTGTGAGCCGATGTAGCCAAGCTGGAGGGCCACAGTCTTGGTGAGCTGCGACTCGATGTTGAGGTTGTAGGAGCCGTAGCGCGGCGTCAACAGCCGCGAATCCACCGTGAAGACGCTGCTCGGCGTGTAGTTGCCGAAGATCGCTTTGCCCGCGGTAATGGTGGTGACCACCGGCGATGCAAAGCCGATGCCGTTGAAGGCCGGGCCGGCCTCGCCCGCGTTGGTGTTGTAGGCCTGGTTGCCCACGAAGAAGTCCTGCGAAGGGCCGTCGTAGAAGATGCCCACGCTGGAGCGGATCACGAGTTTGCCGTTGCCCAGCAGGTCTTCCACCAGGCTGACGCGCGGAGCAAAGTTGTGCCAGTCCTTGTCGTAGAGGGTCGAGGGTCCGCCCGCCGCGCCCACGGTCTGCAGGCTGCCGGTCTTCACGTTGAAGATGCTGAAGGCGTTGTTCTCGGCGCCGATGACGCCGAAGTAGTCCCAGCGCATGCCGTAGTTCAACGTCAGCTTGCTGCTCAGGTGCCACGAGTCGAGGACGTAAGCTCCGCCGCCATTCTGGAAGGAGTAGCGGGTGCCTGCGCCTTCGGCGGAAGCGCCGCCGTCGATGGCGCCGGAAAGGAAGTCGCCGAGGGTATTGAAGACCAGCTTGCCGCGATGACCGGAGTCAATAAAGCTGTTGATGAAGGTGCGCCGCCACTCGTAGCCGGTCTTGTAGTTGTGCCGTCCCTTGGTCAGCGAGATGTTGCCGAAGAGCTGATAGTTGGTATCGATGCGGCCGCGCGCATCGCTGGCCGTCGAACCGATGGGGCTGAAGGCGGCCACCGTAATCGTCGGCAATCCAAGATCGTGCGAAGAGTAGTTGGGCGGCAGCGAGTTCAGGCCAAACGCGGAGTTCGGATTCAGGCTGTTGTCCTGCGGCAGGAACTGCTGCAGAAAGCGGTTGTAGCCGCCGCGAATCTCGACGATCAGGTTCGGCTTGGGAATGGTGGTGTAGGAGAGCGAAACCACGTTCACGTGCGTCGGCGTGGAGGTGTTGAAGCCCGGCGCGCTGCTGCCCGTGTAAAGCATGCCCAGCGGGAAGCTCTGCGTGCCGTGGGCGTAGAAGTAGCGGGCCGTGAGCAGGTCGCCGGGGCTGAACAGCTTCAGGTGCTGGTCCACCTTGGCGATCATGTTGTCGCTGTTGTTGAGGAAGGGGGTGGTAAAGGTCTCGCTCTCGTTCGACTGCGGCAGCGTTCCCCAGGGCTTGGCGGCCAGCAGGGACTTGATGACCGGATTGATGCCGCCCACCGGCGTGTTGGCGGTAATGTCGGCCGTGGTAGGCACTGTGCCCAACTGCGGCAGCCCGCCATTTTCCCTTTGCCCTTCATAGGAGAGGGTGAAGAACGTGCTGTCCTTCACGATGGGTCCGTCCACCAAGCCGCCGAACTGATGATTGGTAAAGACATTCTTGGGCTGGTCGATGGTGTTGAAGAAGTTGCGCGCGGCCAGCGAGCCGTTGCGGTAATACTCCGACATGCTGCCGTGAAATGCGTTGGAACCGCTCTTGGTGACGATGTTGACCGTGGCGCCGGCGCTGCGGCCGAATTCGGGTTCGGGACTGCCGGTGACCGGAATCTCGGCCAGCGCGTCCACGGGAAGAATGGTGGAAGGAGCGCCCCACACGCCCGCCTCGTTGATCGACGGCAGATTGCGATAGCCGTCGTTCATGTCGGTGCCGTCCAGCAGATAGTTGTTCGAGCGGCCACGGTTGCCGTTCAGGCTGAACAGGCCATAGGAGCCGGCCGATTCCGTCGATCCCACCGGATCGCTGGCCGCGCCGGGGACCAGTTCCAGCAGCTTTGTATAGTCGCGCCCGTTCACCGGGAGTTCGGCGGCTTCGGCGGCTTCAATGGTGCCGCCGGTCGTGTTCGTGCTGGTCTCCACCAGGGGCACGTCGGCTGTAACCTCGACAACTTCCTGCACGCCGCCGGTGCCAAGCCTGGCGTCGGCGCGCGTGGTCGAACCGACGCTGACAGGAACCTTGTTCAGCGTGGTCGTGCGGAAGCCTTCCTTCTCGACCGTGATGCTGTAAGCGCCCAGCGGAAGTTCCGATGCCACGTATCCACCCAGATCGTTCGTGGAGACCGTGCGGGTGAGGCCCGTGCCGGGGTTGGAGATCTTCACCTGCGCTCCGGGAATGGCCGCACCCGTAGTGTCGGTCACCGTTCCCTGAATGCTTCCGCGGAAGGTCTGGGCGCTGGCAACACAGGTAAGGAAAAGGGCAAAAAACAAATACAATACACCGGTCGAGCGGCTTCTCATTGGGCCGAACTCCTAAAACTTGTGATGGTCAAGAATGCGTGAATTTTAACACTCATGCGGCAAAAAACGAATAAGGATCGCATAAGGAAACGTCCTTTTTGGACGCCTGCTTGACCTCGCTCGATGCGGACAATATGGGTCTGGGCCGCGCGCAATGCGTCCTGCGCAGCGATCCGAGCGGCCTTCGTGAGGCTCCAGCGCCCGAACGAGAAGACAGGTAGGCGCACAGCTACCCCACCCTGGGCGCAAAGACAAAGATGCGCCGAGGGCGGGGCAACCGATAACCCAGTACCTTCACAACTCATCCGCCTGGTGGCGGCTAGACCGCCTCGCGCTGTTCGACTTCTTCGAGCGGCTTTTGCACCTTGTAGTCGGAGAAGTGGACGACGCGGTCGTATGCGTCCTTGATCAGGTCCTGGAGCGGAATCACGCTGCCGTTGACGCGCTGTTCGTCCAGCAGATCGAGATCGACGTCGGCCACCACCAACTGTTCCTGGTTGATGGTGCCCTCGGCGGCGATTCCGTCGCGCGCAAAGAAGTAATCGGAAGGGGTAAGGATGGCGGCCTGTCCGTAGTTGGTGGCCATATAGGGCACCAGCGGCAGATTGCCCACCGTGCCGGTCATCGCAACGTAAAGCTGGTTCTCGATGGCGCGGGCCTGGGAGCAGTAGCGGACCCGGCAGAAGCCCTCGCGTCCATCGGTGCAGGAGGGGACGAAGAGAATCTCCGCGCCGGCCTCGGCCATGACGCGGGCCACCTCAGGGAACTCCACGTCGTAGCAGATGAGGATGGCAATGTTACCGAAGTCCGTGTGGTACAGATAGAGGCCGTGGCCGCGGCTCAACTGGTAGGGGCCGCTCTCGGTCGGCGTCAGGTGCACTTTCTTCTGGCGGAAGACCTGCCCGTTGGGGGTGAACAGATGCGCGGCGTTGAAGACCTTGCCGCGCTGGAAGACGGGGTGGGTTCCGCCGATGATGTAGATGCCCGTTTCCTTGGCCAGCCGGATAAAGAGCGCCTCGTAGTCGGGGGCAAGCCGGGCCAGGCGGCGCACCGCCAGAGCCGGAGCCGGCTCGTTGATGTAGCTCAGCAACTGCATCGTGAAGAACTCTGGAAACAGGACGAAGTGGGCTTTGTAGTCCTTGGCGCTGCGCACAAAGAACTCCACCTGGTGGACGAAGTCCTCAAAGCAGGCGATCGGGCGCAGCAGATATTGGACGGCGGCGATGCGTACCCGGCGCGGACGCGGAGTGCCGCGCATCGCGTCTGCCGAAGCCTTTTCCAGCGCTGCATGCTCGATGCTGGCTTCCAGAATCACCGAGGAGGCGTACTCCGGGTTCAGCCATTCCAGCAGCGTCGCAAAGCCACGCGATTCGGCGTCCTGCATGTAGCCGGGGACCACGTCCAGCACCACCAGCCCGTTTTCCAGTTGGAACGTCAGCGCGGGATCCCTGCGCTTGCCGTCTACAACCTCTGAGACGTACTCCTTGGCGGTAAGTTGGTCGGCTACGGCGGCATAGCCTGGGATGCGCCCGCCCGTGAGCATGCGCTTGATGCCGCGCTCGCGGATCAGGTCCTTGCGCGCCTCGTAGAACATGGTTCCGATGCCCTGCTGGCGCGCGTCCGGGTCCACGCCCATGTCGGCCCCGTAGAGGGTCTTGCCGAGCGGATTGTGGGTATCGAACGACCCATGCCCGGTGATCGAGGCCCAGTTGGCTGACTCGGCATAATCGTCCCAATCGATCAGCAGCGAACTGGACGAGCCCAGGATGCGCCCCGTGTCATCGGCAACCACCAACTGGCCTTCCGGGAAGAGCTCCAAATGGCGCTCCAACTGCTCCCGCCGCCAGGGCTGCTGGCCGGGAAAGGCCCGTCGCTGCACGTCGATGACCTGGGGAATGTCCTCAAAGGTCATTTGCCTGACTGAAAACTGGTTGGAAGGGCGTTCATTGCCATTCGTACGATCGGTGCCGTTCGTCATGGTGCGCTCCTGTGTTTCTCTGTCAGCCAAGGCCCTCAGTCTACCCATTCTGCCTGCAACGGAATGTGACAGTATGTTCAATTTGAGTCAAAACAACGGAGTTAATGGCATTTCAGCAACGAGTCCGTGAAAAAGAAGAGCCCTTCCCGCGGGGGGAAGGGCTCTGTGATGCGAACTGTCGGCGGCTCGTGGTTAGAGGTTGACGCTGTTGTTCATCAGGGTGATCTCGGGGGTCTTTCCGCCGCATTCGACGGTGACGGTGGCGCCGTTCAGGTCAGCTCCAGCAGGCACCGAGAGCTTCACCTCCGCAGTCTTGGGCGTGAGGTCTACCGGAGCCTTGAGGGCGGGGACATCGGCGGCAGCCAGGGTCTTGCCGGCGGCGTCGCGCAGGACCAGCTTAGAAGCCGGGGCGTCCACAGCGCCGACCGAGTGAACGGTGACGGTCAACTGGGAGCCGGCCACCTTCACGTCCTCGCGATCGATGCCCAGGTCGGGACGCGACCAGTAAGGAACGCCCTTGGCAGCGAGCCTTAGCTCGATAACCGTGGTGGTGCGCGGAGCGAAGGTGACGTCAAGCGAAGTGGAGCGCTCGAAGGCTACGGTGGAGGTGGTCTTGCCCTCGACGGGAGCATCTGCCGCAGGCTGCGCATTGCCCACCGAAGCCTGCGTGCCCTGGGTCATGGTCCACTGGCCGGGGTCGATCTCCCAGCCGGTCATCTGCGCCTTCACGGGCACGGACTCCAGGTTGTAGGCAATGATCTTGACGTGGTCGGGCGTGGCCTCGGGAACGAGGATGGCTACGCTCTGATCGTTGGCCGGCTTGGCGAAGCGCCAACTGACCGCATTGCCGGGATAGCAGTAGTTGCGCATGAGGGCGACGCCGCCCAGGCGCGAACGCTGCAATTCGCCGTTGTTGAAGTAGATGCGGTCAATCCAGAGGCTGCCCTTGGTGTTGATGAACTCGCGTTCGTGGGCGGTCTGAATCTGCGAGGCGTAGACCTTCTCCAGATGCGAGGTGTCGCCGGTAGCCTGCCAGGCAAGCTGGTGCTGCGGCTCGTTGTAGGCAACAGGGACAGGCGGACGAGAAGCCGCCGCGACGATGGCATCGGTCTGCGGCTTGCGCAGGTTGAGCATGTCGAGCGCGTCGGAGTTGATGAGGTAGAGGGCCTGCATGGGTGCGTCCACAAAGGGCTGCACGTACTTGGGGTCGTTGGTCCAGCGGTAAGCGGCCCAGAGGATGAACCACGGCTCCATGCCGGTGGGCGCGTCCTTGTCGGTCTTGAAATCGACCTCGGTGTGCAGGACGGGCTTGCCGTTCGGGCCGGGCGTGTAGTGCGCCAGAATGCCGTCGGCCAACTCGATCATCATCTTGCGCGTCTCCGGCGAGCCGTTGAAGAGCACCAGCGAGAGCGCGGGATGGAAGACCATGTACGAGTGCTCCTTGGAACCGCCCCAGACGCCGCCCTCGGCCATCTTGTCGCCGCTGAAGTAATTGGACTTCAGGTGGCGATGGCCGGCGGCGTTGATGCCTGTGAGCCACTCCAGCCGCTTGGCGGTGACCATGGCGCGCTCAATCTGCTTGGGGCTGCCGAAGTCGAGCAGCATGGACTCGCCGAGCACGTTGAGGCCGTCCTCGTAGCTATGCAACTGGTCGGTCTGGATGGTGGCCAGTCCGTTGGTGAACATGTGCTGGTCGTACATGGCATCCAGTTCAAGGTTGAGCGAGGCCTTCAGCTTGTCGGGCGTGGAGCCCATCAGCGCCAGTCCGGGCCACCACTCGGTGAAGTCCGAATCGTCGGAGAGTCCGCCACCGAATTCGCCGTTGGTCAACTGGCGGTTGTCCACGTACCAGTTGATGAGGCGCTTCAGATAGCCGAGGTCCTCCACCTGCAGATAGGCCCACTGCGGAACGCCGAGCGGAGCCTGCGGCAGAACAAAGGGCGGACGAATTTGCTCCTTGTTGAGTTCGTGCCAGTAGTCGCGGCCGAGTTCGTTCTGCGGATCGACGCGGAGCAGGTCTGTGATGTCGCCGTCAATGCGGTTGAAGAAGTTGAGGCGGCGCGAGCTGACCGACTCCTCGACAAGGTTGGCGTACTCGTCCTTGACCTGAGTGAGGCGGTCGGCGATGTGCTCGGGCAGCGCGTCCTTGTAGGACTTGAAGACCAGGCGCAGCTCCGCGCCTTCCAGGGACGCCGTGTTGAACGCTGGATTCTGCGAAGCGATGGTGATGTAGAAGCTCTTGCCGTTGGGCAGGATGCGGTCGCGCAGATCGAGCCAGAGAGTATGCGGCGCGCCGGGCTTTACCGCAAAGGTGAAGGTGAGCATGTCGCGCATGAGCCAGAGCGGGTCCTTCACCTGAATATTCAGCGGGATCAGGCCGTCGGCGTTGGGCTTCAGGTCGAGCGCGGGCAGGTCGATGGCGATGCCGTCCAGACCGCCGTCCATGTTCTCCCAGCCGTAGGTGAAGCCGTGGCCGGAGTCCACCATCTGCGAGCGGAAGTCGGCGGGCACGATGATATGCACGATGGGCAGGCCAGCCTGCTCGCCGTGGCGCTTGACGCCGGGCGCGCCGGCCGACATGGCCATCATGGTCATGCGCTCGTCGGCTGGAAACGCGCCGGCGATAAAGTCGGCAACAGGCTTGCTGGAGGGGTTCTCTTCGGCGTCGATCCTGCTGGTGAGCTTGTAGCGCAGAACGCCTGTGCCGCTGGGCTCCATGCCCGGATGCACGTAGTAGGCGGAGAGTTCGCCGATGGGCTCTTCCTGCTCGACGTTGACGAAGCGAATCTTCTGGCCGGTGATGGGCTCGTCGAAGTTGTGGTAGGTAACTTCCTGCCCCTTGGGCCGCTCGAAGAGCTTTTCTTCGCTATCCCTGGCGGTTTCCAGATCGTGCTTGAGCAGCGTCATCGTGCCCCATGCGCCGCCGGCAATCTCCAGATGGTTCCAGGGCTCGTCGGGCATGTAGAAGGTAACGGTCTTGCCGGAGAGCGAGTAGCAGTCCCAGTCGGGCAGGGTGAAGTAGTCGTGGCGACCGACGAGGCGCGAGCGGTTGAAGACGCCGGGCCATGTGGTTTCGCGGATGCCGTCGTTGGCCTTCCACCACCAGCGCTTCAAGTCGTAGGCGTCGTGAATCTCCACCTTGCGGACGGTGGTGTTGGCGGCATCGATCACCAGCGGCTTGTCGCCGGGGCGGTTCCAGCCGTACTTCAGATTCCACTCCTGCTGCCAGGCGGAGTCTGCGGCTACGCCTGCCTTGCGGTCGATGGCAGGGATGGATTGCGGAATCTCGTTCTTCGCGAGGCCAGCAATGTTCTCGTCGGAGAGGGCGCGGTCGTAGATGCGAATCTCGTCCACGTCGCCCGCGCGGTCGTAGCTGTAGCTGCTTTCAACGCCGGTGGGCGCAATGAGGCGCGAGTGCGGTCCGAACTGGTCGAGATTGGTGTCAAACTGGCCCGTAGCAGCCTTGGTGGCGGCCAGCTTGCCGTCGATGTAGAAACGGATGCCGGTGGTCTCGTCCCAACTGAGCGCGAGATGCAGCCACTGGTCGGGCCTGGGAATCTCAGGCAGTTTGACGGAGACGCGGGTGCGGCCCAGGTTGACGTCGGTCACGAAGGCGTCGAAGCCGTGCCCGTTCCAGTCCATGCGCAGCCAGACCATGTCCCAACTGGAGTGGTCGGCAAAACCCACGCGGAAGACGGGAAACTCGGTCTCGTCCAGCGGCGTGCGCGCGCGCCAGTAGAAGGAGAGCGTGCCGCGCTGCGCATAGATGTTGCCCGGCGCCCAGAAGGAGTAGAGCTGCGTGTCTTCGCACTGGATATACGGGCCGTGCGGGCCGTTGGGCTTCACCGATACATTCTGGAAGTAGTTCGGCACAGGATTGCCGCCAGCCGCGTAGTCGGCGTTGAGGCCGTGGTCGCCGGAGAGATAGAACAGCAGTCCGGGCTCGGACGCGTGCGGATTGGGCGCGGCGACGGCGGCTACCGTGGGCGGAGCGTACTGAATGGCGACCTGCGCCTGCGCGGAGACAGCGGCAAAGCCTGCAAGCAGGCAAAGAGCGAGGGTGAAACGCGAGCGAACCATGGCGATGAACCTCAAAGAGGATGATACGGACTGCGCGACTGATATTTCAGGATCGCAAAATTGGTCAGACCACTCCACGGCATTGTCGCTGCTGAAGCAGTCGATTGGCAACTGCGCAGAATGCGCCAAATTCCAACATGCGGCTTTTTGGATGGCTTAGAGGTTGTCTAAAAACTCAGCTTTCGTCGAAGGGTACGGGCTTTAGCCCGTACATCAAAAGTCCAAATAGAACAGGGCTTTAGAGCGCTTTCGATTCATATGTGCACATTGGAAGTGCATCAAAGGTGGCTTTTTCTTGGGGAAAAAGCCACTTGGCGATACGCTTTCTGTAAAGAGCAGAATCGAAAACGCTGTAGCCCCCGAGGCAGTCTTTCGGGGCGTTTGCATTGCCTCAGGGGCTAAAGCCCGGCAAATTTTATATGGTCGAACGTACGGGCTGAAGCCCGTACCCTTCAATCTGTAAGT
>Ga0326727_10004184_pt1 | contig 44073 bp, 24 predicted proteins | sample MB2enrmetagenome_FD_207643 | JGI IMG/M metagenome (GOLD analysis project Ga0326727, IMG submission 207643) | Lab enriched peat soil microbial communities from McLean, Ithaca, NY, United States - MB29MY | ecosystem: Environmental > Terrestrial > Soil > Wetlands > Peat | place: USA: New York... | reverse complement strand
GCTTGGCTGGACAAACTTCATGAGATAGGTAGCCGTGAACCTCCCGACCCCAAATGCCACAAGCGTCCCGGTCAGGAAGTAGCCTGCAATCTTTTCCGGTTCCCGGGTGTAATCCTGAATGTACGCAATGTAGTAGCTCCATGTGCCCACTTGGGCTCCGACATAGAAGAACTGAGCCACCACGCCCTGAACAAAGTGCGGGTAGCGAAACAAGTTTCGCAAGTGGCTGCGCTGACGGCTGCCTTCGGATTCCATCTCTTCAGCGATTCTCGGGAATCTGGTCCCGAGTAGCAGCAGCGCCCAGGCAAAGACAATAGCCCCCAGGACGAGATACGGGGTGACGACTCTCATGGTCTCCGCCTGCAGGTACGGCTCAAACCTACCCGCCCCCTTCAGGGAGTCAATCTGCTGAGGACTCAGTTCGACGCCGGAAAAGACGAAGACCGTACCGACCAACACGCCGATGACTGCTCCCACGGGATTGAACGCCTGGGAGAAGTTGAGCCGCCGTTCCGAGGTTCGTGGTTCACCCAGCGTAGCGATGAAAGGGTTCGCCCCGGTTTCCAGAAAGGCCAACCCGCTGGCAATTACGAACAAGGCCAACAGGAAGAATCCGTACTGCCGAACGTGGGCGGCCGGCCAAAAAAGAAACGTACCTGTGCTGTATAAGAAGAGTCCGGTCACCAAACCAGCTTTGTAGCCATACTTCCGCATCAGGAACCCGGCAGGCATGGAAAGAAGAAAGTACCCCATATAGAAGGCTGATTGAATCAACCCCGCCTTGAAGCGGGTGATTTCGAAGGATTTCATAAACTGCTTGATAAGAATGTCATTCAAGTTGTTGGGAATGCCCCAAAGCAGAAACAGCGCCGTCACCAGAACAAAGGGCAAGGTATTGCCGGGTGAGAACAATCGGGCCGGCCGAACCGGGGTTAGATTCTCTTCCACCTGTGGCATGTGGGAGGCTCCGTGACTTTCAATGTTGGATCATACTAGTCCAGACCAGTGAGCGCGCTGTTTTTTTCCGTGCCGGCGCCGTCGACCTCCTGATAATCAACCGAGTCTCGACCAGGTACTCAGCGCCGTGCCGAAATAAACAGGTGCGCAGGCCCACAGCGCAGAGGCCTTTCGCTAAGTGCCCTGCGCGCCCTAGGGAGAGTCCAGTCGGCCGTGTCTGTAACCACTGAGAATCGATCGTGACGTGGTGTAGTTACGGCCTTCTCGGCATGCCTGTCTGTGCGTTACCAAAGAGCACTGACATGGCCAAGAGGCCAGAAGCATGAGCGCTGCTTCACAACAGCGGGCATCGCTGTCTAACACTCCTATTGCGGCCGAACAGGTCCCGTAGACTCCCGCACCACCAATTCGGGATCAATCAGGAACGTCCTACCCCCTCGCTGGCACTCCCCATCATCAGCGACCAGAGCCTCAAAGACCATATGCCCGATCTGTTTCCTTGAGACGCCTAAGGTCGTCAAGGCAGGATAGGCAAACTCTGAGAAAGTGATATTGTTATGACTGGTGACCGACACCGTCTCCGGAACCCGGAGGCGGCGCTCGCGCAGGGCCCTTAAGACGCCCAGGGCAATGTAATCATTTGCGGAGATGATTGCGGTCGGTCTGAACCCTGAAGCTAACAACTGGCTGGTGGCTTTCTGGCCTCCCTGAGGACCAGCACCGTTGGCCACGACAGTGTATTCCACCTCGGGAAAATGCCGCGTCACGCCCAGGAAAGCCTTCTTCTGTTCCAGGGCAGACGCAACGACCAGGGGCTGACACACAAATGAAAGTGACTTCAAACGTATTCGCATAATCCGACGGCTTTTCCGCTGGCAACTGCACCTTCAGGTCTGTTGCCTCCCGAGTCCAGTTCACACCCGCTTCAAAGTTTGCCCCCTCGACCTTTTCCGGCATATCGCGCATGAAGGTATCTCCCGGAAACAACTCTACGTACCGTTTCAGCGCCCCGTGGGTGCGCGCATAGTCCCTCGGCGTGACGTAGCCGACGAGGAGCGACCTCTGAATTAGTGCCGCGTAAGGCCAGATGGTAACGCTGCGCAAACATGGGCCACGAAGCGCAGCCCCTTCGGGGAACCTGCTTCCCTACAGCGCCACGCGGACAGTTTCCGGAAGACCAGCTAGAGATCGACTACTGATTTCAACTCGCTCTTGTCGAACCCTGGGTAGCCATCGTCAAAGACAATCGAGAACCTTCGCGCCTTGGCTAGCAGGTCGGTGTATTGCACTGGCTCTGCAAATTCAACCCTGGCGCCATAGCGGACATAGAGCGGCAGCCGCGACAAGGGAGATTTCACCTCCTTCAACCGGTCGGGTCCGGTGACGACTCGGCCGCTCCAAAAGTCCACCCATTTGGCCTCTGGCAGATAAACATCGCGGGTGCCCGAAGCGTCTAGCACCGGGCAAACCAGGAAAGATTCGCCCAGCATGTACTCGTCGGAAACCGCCCAAACTGTGGCATCGTCCGGCCATTCGAGGACGAGCGAACGAAACATCGGATAACCGCTTCTACAGCACTGCTCGCCCTGGGCGAGAAGGTAGGGCAGCAAAGCATACCGGAGTCTCAGCCATTGGCGCGCGATGTCGGAGACCGAGGGATATTCCCAAGGCTCGCGGGGCGCCCCGCCGTGGTAACGCATGTGCGAGGTGAAGGTTCCTACCTGGGTCCATCGTATGTAGAGTTCCGGCGAGGGCCTCCTCGTCATGGAATTCGGGACTCCGTAGACGCCCTGGACGTCATGACTCCAAAATCCAAATCCCGAGAGCCCGAGGTGCAGGCCGCCACAGATGGTTCCCACCAAGCCGTCGAAAGTGCATGCGCTGTCACCTCCCCAGTGCACCGGGTAACGCTGGCTGCCGGCCCAACCGGACCGAGCCCATTCGATATTATCCCCCCGCACCCGGTGGGTGACCTCCCAAATGGCCCTCTGGTAGAGCAGCGGAAACAAATGCCCGTACTTTGCGGCCGTGGCGCCCTTGTAAATGGCCTCGGTGTCGATGGACTCACCGAAATCCGCCTTAATGGCTGACGCGCCCATGTTCAAGAGCTTCTCCAACATCCCCTGGTACCAGGCCACGGCGTCAGGGTTGGTGAAGTCGATGGTGTACCCCAGGTCCGCACCACTGTTGGGATCGGCGGGTTTTCCAACGAAGCCTTTCTCGAGAGCGAATTTCGCCAGCGGCAGATCGCGATTGACGTAGGGATTCTGCCAGAGAGAGACCCGAAAACCCTGTTCTCGCATACGTCGGAAGAAATCCGGTGGATCAGGAAACCGTTCCTTGGAAAATGTCCAATCGCATATCCACTCCTGGGCGAACCATCCGGTGTCCAAATGCAGGACGTCAAAGGGGTATTGCTCTTTCCTGAGCCTGGCGGCAACGCCGCTCATCTCCTTGTCGGAATGATAGGTCATCCGGCCCATCCAGGCCCCGAAGGACCAAACAGGTGGCATCTTGGGGAAGCCGGTAATGCTGCGGTAGTTGAAGAGGACCCGTTCAGGAGTGTCGCCTCCGATGAAGAACATATCGAGCGCATCATCTTCCAACAGCCATTGCACGGCGCGGGTGGAATGATGGCCAATGTCGAGCCTCATGCGTACGGTCGAGTGTGCGAACAGGCCGTAACGTCGCGAACTCATCAGGAAAGGAATATTTTTGTAGGCGCGATTGTTGTTGACGCCCAAGGCATCGGTGTTGACCAAGTCGATCTGCCGGCCGAACAAGTCGATGCGGTCAAAGCGCTCGCCGGTCCCGCAGAAATGCTCACCGGGATGAAGACAAAGTGATATGCCGGTGGCCGTTGGCCCCTCGGCGCGATCGAGAAACAGGGCCGCAAAGGAATCCCACTGGCCTTGGATTCCCACGAAGTAGTCTTGCCCCTGAAACTCGATCTTCACCGTACCGTCCGGCGAGACCACGGGGGCGAAGTCACCAGACCCGGCCTGGAATCGCCTCACACCGTCACTTGAGATGCGCCAACCCGTTTCATCCTTGCTCAAACGGGCGGGCGATCTCTTCATCGCGGGATCCCATTCGAGCATCGGACTTTCGTCCGCAAACGAGCGCGGTTGGCGTGAAATGAGCAAGCGAACAACCTGGTCGCCATACAGCCGCACGCGAACGTAGGCCTGGCCGGCCTCGCCGCCGTCTTTGAGCCGGGGGGGGGAGAGCTTGATAATCGGCGCGGTGAACAGCACGTCGCCATCCTCCTCAACAGCGGATGCAACACGGCCAATCCTGTAAAGCGTGTCCTTGGAAAGGTCGGCCTGCAGGACGTCTCCCAGATAGTTCTTCGCCTGCAACCAATCACGCTGGCCTGCTGCCTGCTCCGGTAGCGCGGCCGCCTGTCCCGATCTCGACGCCACGCCTAGCACGGCTCCAGTCGCGGCCATCTTTTTAGTAAACTCCCGACGATTGAACTTATGAGTGCCCATCGAATCACCTCCTTTTTACTTAGGGATTACCAGAACCTTCGCCAAATCCTCGACTTCCGGGTCGGCGGTAACATGTCTTAAATTATCTCTCACTGCCATATGGGTTTCGGCGGACCTTTCGATACCCGGAGAATGTGTTGGATCGATCACTGCAGGGCCCGCATAGTCTCTTCACCCCGCTTTTCTCGGTTCTTGCGAAGGGCTTCCGATTGCTTCAGAGCCTCGCTCGCCGCGCTCTCATCACCCACCCTCTTGTAGAGCATAGCGATCTGGTAGTGGAAGGATCCGTCGGGATCGTCAGGGAGGGCCTGCTTCAACTCTGCTATGGCCTCCAGCGTGCGTCCCTGGGATGCGAAGACCTTGCCTAGCATCGCGTGGGCTTTTGCGCGGCTCGAAGCATCCCCGCTTAAACTCGCCTTCGCATAAGGTTCTGCTTCCGTGAATTGATGGCGAATAACCAGGATATCTGCCATCATAAAATTCGCTTCGGGGTTTTGGGGAGCTAATTGGAGAACCGTTTTCAGCTCAGGCAAGGCTTTATCGAGCAGGAAAGCCCGGTAAAAAGTGGCAGCAAGTCCAAGGTGTGCAGATACGTCCAGAGGCTTGAGTTCAACTGCTTTCCGGTATTCGGTCTCCGCTTCGCTGAAGTCCTTTCTTTGCAAGTAAACATCTCCTAGCATGACGTGAACTTCGGGCGAATTGGGCTCGGCTCGACCTGCCTGGACCAAGGCATTCACCGCCAGGATCTGGCTGGATTTGATTCGCCAATACCATGCGGCGGGGCTTTGCGCATCGGCATCGACTGCTTGTTGGCTCGCTAAAAAGCTCGTCCGAAAGTCGCCGGAATCGTAAGCGCACTCCGCGAGGAGCAAGGAGCCCCAGAGAGGCAACCCCGACCGTGAAGGCTTCAAGCTTTCTCGGCAAGCGGTGAACTTTCCCTCCGAGTAGAATCGGGCAATTCTCGTCTGGCTTATACTCTGCTCCGCCCTACGGGGAACTGGCTGGTCGGAGGCACTGAGAAAATTCGTGGATATCTCTGCAAAAGTTTCTATTTGATCCTCGTGCCATCTCGCCACAGCCGCCAATAGCGCATCCCGGAGTTCCGGTGGGACGCCGCCAGGGACCTGTGTTCCTTTGAGTGACGTTTCTAAGCCTTGGAGTTTCTCCGTGCCCAAGCCCTGCCACAACATTGGGGCATTCGCTGAAAGAAAGTTGTGGTCAGCCTGCCAGACTTGTGAAAGCTCCCTCAGTGCTGTGGCCATCTCCTCATTGCCAACCGCGACGCGGGCAAGCCCAAGGCGGGCCATCAAACAGGTAGGAGTGTCCGCGAGTTCTTTCTGAAACTCCTGCTTCGCATCCGTCGATTTGCCTGAATGCATAAGGGCAAAACCGAATTGGGAGCGGACGCAAGCGGGAACGGATGGGGCCTCGATCAGCCGCCGGTATTTCGCAAGGGCCTCGTTCAGTCGCCCTTCTTGCACGAAAGACTCCGCCCCCAAAGCCTGGAAGTAAGCAGAGTTAAAGTGCGCTTTTCCCATGCGTTCGACACCCTCGTCCTCTAAACTCAAATAGGTCGAACCCAGGTGAAACCAAGCGCGTGGGTTGCTAGGATTCAACTGCACAGCCTCGCCATAGGACGCGCGAGCTTTAAGGAGATTGCCCAATTTCGTGTAGGCCCGACCCAAGCCTAGAACTGCATTCGCATCGCGAGGGTCAAGTTCGTGTGCCCGCTTGAGATAGGGAACGGCCTCGCGGGGTTTTTCTACCTGCAACAGATCCAAGCCCAAGAACAGGTTGGGGGCAAAGAGCCGTGGGTTCTCCTGCAAGGCAGTACGAAACTCACGCATGGCGGCTGGGTATTCGCCCAGCAAATGATCCATCAACCCCAAATTGGCGCGGAGTCCCCCCGAGTGGGGCTCAACCTCCAGCATCTTTTCATAGATCTGAGCTGCCGCCCGGTAGTCGCCCTCACGTTGGGCCGCCTCCGCCCGTGCCGCGAGGTCCTGCTGGGTTTCCTGCGAACTGATCAACGGCTGGCTCTTCACGGAGACCGAGGTGAGAAAGCCCGAAATAGAAAGGAGCACTAATACTCTCGCACAAGCTCGCGAGTACGCACGGTGGCAGTTCTTATGCTCAGGAAACCGTGGCGCGGTCTGGGCTGGGTGTTCGACATTAGAGTGGAGGGCGGGCACCCCGCCCGCTGCGGCGGGACGTCCCTTCGCTGCGCTCAGGGCAAGCCCGTCGCGCGTCGAAACCCAGCGAGAACCATCCCCGCGGTCGGAAAGGGCCGGATGCCGGCGTCCTGCTTGCGCCGAATGGCTATTTGACGCAGGCTCTAGCCTCGCGTTCTTCAATTCGGCTCTCTCCAGGCGACGTTCCGAAACATCACTCCCACCGAGTTCAACTGTGCAGAAAGCGCTCGTTCAGGGCACGGTGCCAGCGTGCATCCTTCCAGTTTGCAAACTGAGGCTGGACATAGTTGTGTGGAGTCCACCCCCAGAATCCGAACGCAATCGCATCATCAACCGAACAGTGAGCCCAGTCCAGCAACCAGCCCCAGTCTAGTTTCGGGTTGTCCACGTAGAACCACGAAGTCCAACCTTCTGAGCATGTAAGAGGAGCTCCGCATCGAACGGCCCAATCTGCGAACTGAGACATTTTGAAGCGCTGTCTTGCGCGGAGCATCGGTGCCATGGCGGCTGCCGTACTTACTGAACGATGCGAAAACTCCGCAAACCAGCGATCAGTCTCAAATAGGCTGTCGTTGGTGAACTCGTCGAAGCGCGTACGTTCTGTCCAGCGCGGATCGCCGTCGAAATAGAAGTGTACATCCAGACAGTCCAGTTCCAGCGGCACATTAAGCCAACGCAGATCTGCATGAATAGAAGTGGTAAAACGCAACTCCGGGAACTCTCGCCGCAAGAGCTCAAGGGCAGGGTTAATCTCGTTCGCTAGAAGCGCAATCAGGGCTGACGAAAAACTGCGGACCCGGTCGAACTCCTCACCGGTTTCCTTCTTAAACCGCTCCATCTGATGCGGAAAGAAGTAGGGCGTTTCATTGGCGACATCGAGGTAAACAAGGTGTTCGAAGCCAAAGCGTTTCTTCCAAGCAGTGAGCATGGTCGCCCACATTTCAGCTCCTTCGACCATATTGACAGGGGTGCGCAAAAGGGCAGGAGTCCCCGCGCGGGGACTGGTGGGCTGCCCTGGCCCGAACCACCAGCCGCTGAGGGTGTAATAGAGTGATTCTCGCCGCCGCAGTTTTTCCATGAAGTCTATCACCCATGACCCGACAGGTCCGCGGACGGCCGCGTTCCAAAGCCATGGCATGTACGGTTGATGGGGGTCGGGCCATTCCAAAACGCGATCCGGATTGTTGTAGTCAATCCATTGGGGCATCGGATCGATGCGAAGAGTGTTGTATTCGCGCTCGACAGCCTCATCGAGAACGCGGTCGAAATCGGCGAAACTTCCCCCTGGGCCGTGCCGTAACGCGAAAGCTACGTCCCACATGGCCATGGTCAAACGCCGTGGGGTGAGCCCGTTCCGCATGTCATATCCATGCAACACTTCGAGTGCACGATGATCTGCGGGACGTCTGTCCGTGGGGACTTGTGTAGGCACGGGCGCCTGGCGTGTTCCTTCCCCGGTGACGGTCTCCGAACTAGCTGGGCTGCTCGCGAGCGAACCAACCGCTCCTGCCGCTACGTTAGCAATTAACTTTCGCCTTGATAAACCCATCTCTCTATTTCCCTAACTTCCATCTGAAAAAGCCCCTGGGAGCTCTTTTCAGCCCCCAGGGTATCGAAACTAAGGCGTGCTCGACCAGATTACCAATATACCTTCAAGCCGAATTGGATGTCACGAGCACGATATGCCGAAGTAATCGTTCCAAATCCGCTAGTGGGAGAGGGGTTGTAAGACTGATTGGGAGCGTAGAAATCCACGTTGTTGGGGAGATTGTACAGTTCTGCTCGGAATTGAACTCGCAACTTCTCCTGCCAATGCCAACTCTTTTCTATGCCCAAGTCCCAGTCTTTGAATCCCGGCGCCCGCAGGTTTGGCATGTATCGCGGTACATCCCCGAATGTGTAAGGCGCGGCTCCTGTGAAGGCGTTGATGTTAAACCACTCAGAGATCGACGGATTCGAGATGTGCGGGTTACCGATCAGGTTTGGGCGCTGGTTGGCACCCCACAGGTTGGAGGTGGAAGGAGTTGCTTCAGTAATACTCAAAGGGAAGCCGCTCTTGATCGTGGTGATACCAGACACTTGCCACCCACCGAGTACGGCGTCGCCGATCCCGTGGAGGTTCGAGGCAAAGTGCTTGCCATGACCTACTGGCAATTGGTACACGTAGTTAACAACCAGACTCTGCGGAACGTCATCGCCATCCAGCGACTTTTCCGCGCGGAGATTATAGTTGTTGCGGTCCTCCGACGATCCGACGTTTGCCCAGTCCCCTGGTCCCGAGTCGTTGTCAATGAACTTTGAAATAGTATAGGAGACTCCAAGCTGCAAGGCTTGAGCCCAGCGATGGGTGAATGTTATCTCGACGGCGTTGTAATTAGAGAATGAACCTGGCAGCTGATCGTCATTCACTCCACAATACTCAGGGAAAGGCAACATTAGCTGACCTGCAGGCACGGTAGGATTGTTGAGACCACAGCCACTTGAGGTGATGTGACCGTAGAAGGGATTGGCCACAGGGTTCAGCAGTGCGTTGCCCAGGGCGTAGTCCGCGGTGGGCAACTGATTTACCTGCACTCCGGCAAATGGAAGCTTGACGCCGTGATTGCCGACATAGGTAACGTCGATCTTGTCGTTGGAGCCGAGTGCGTATTGAAGGCCGTACATCCATTGTTCGACGTAAGGTGTCGGCCGATAGTTCTCAATCGCCGTCGGTGAAATGCCCACATCCTGCAAACCCCCCAAGGCCTTTCCCTGAGGCAAGACATATCCGTTCGGGAAAGGATTGCTGAGCGTGTTGTAAGGAGTAATCCCATCCACGGTGCCTACGTACGGTGTTAACTGAGTATAACCGTCAATTGGAATGTCAAACTCGAAGGCCGGAACATAGAACATACCGAAGCCCGCTCGCATGACCAGCTTATTCGTAAGCTGATAGGCCAATCCGACACGCGGAGCGAAGTTGGTCTTCTGCGCGTTGTAAAGACCGGGTGCCTTCGGAGTTACGAACACGAGTTCGCCCGGCACCGTGAAGCCGATAGCACTGCTGATCGGGTTCGCAGCGGTAAAGTTGAACCATTGCGTCCTGTCAAAGTGGTCTGTGGGTCCAGGCTGGAGGTCGTACCGGAATCCCAGGTTCAAGGTGAGCTTCCGAGTGGCCTTCCAATCGTCCTGGAAGTACAACCCGTAAAACTCCTTGGTCTCAAACTTGTAAGGAAGAACTCCGGTCCCGCTGGCACCTTGCTCCGGACTGTTGCCAGGACTATCATTGCCGGTTCCCAGCAAGAAAGAGGCGAATCCAAACCCGGTCGAGGAAACCGCCGCGGTCGGATCGGGACCCTGCGTCATGCTCTGCGGGAAAAAGAAATCTGTCGAAGCCATCCTGCCACCAGTATCTTGAAACACGACACCCATGAACCCCATATTCATAGTATGCGGACCCACAGTCTTGGTGAAGTCCACCGAGTAACTCCCCACACTTCTGGGGTACAGACCTTCCCCCGTTTGTGGGCCCAGAGCACCCATGTTGGTTATCCCAATATCAGGGAACTCATTCGACAAACCATTAAGAAATGCCGGCAGGCCGAGGGTGGAAGGATTGAATGGGTATCCCTGGCATACATTACCCTCGAACCAACGGGCCAGGCCAAGGTTTACGCTCATCACCCATGTCGGGCTGAACGTGTGCGTGTAGCCGCCTGCCATGTCCCAGCGATTGTCTAAGGAGCGCTCACCCGGCCCAGCCGGATCGCTTGCGCCGTAAATATCCACTGTACCCTGCTTGTATTCCCACTTTTGTGACCAGCGTGCGAACAGTCGCGACTTATCGCTGATATTTTGGTCAACACGAATGGAATACTCATTCCAAATGGATGGGGAAGCAGACCCAATTGCATAGTTGTTCACCAAGGCATTTGACGTTGGCTTCGGCCAATATGGCAGGAAATTGCTGGATACCGCATTGATGGGCACCGTGCTGGAAGAGAGAATGTTGCCCGCGATGGGATCGCGATAATAACACGTTGCGGCGGCACCGGGGCATGTGACTGGCAAGCCCGAAACTGAATCCGTTCCGCCGTTCGTGAGCTGCCGGGTGCTGAAGGGATTGTAGAGCTGACCCGGAAGTATGGGACGTCCTAAGGCGTCCGTGCCAACAGGCGTAGTGCCGAGCAGAGCTGAGAAGTTGCCGCTTTTCATTGCCGCTGTCGGCACGGTGGTGGTGACAGTGACGGGCGTGCTCTGGCGGAGACCTTCGTAATCGCCAAATATGAAGGTCTTTTCCCGTTTTTCGTAAAGCTTCGGGATATACACCGGCCCCCCGGCCGTTACGCCGAATTGGTTGCGATGGAACGCCTGTAGGGGGATGCCTGCCGCGTTGTTAAAGTAGTTGTTGGCGTCGAAAACGTTGTTTCGAAGGAACTCCCAGGCGTCACCATGAAACTCGCGAGTTCCTGATTTGGTGACGCTGGTTATGACGTTTCCAGTACTCCAACCGTACTGGGCGCTGAAACTATTGGTTTGGACTGAGAACTCTTGCGTATTATCCACGGAGGGGACGTACACGTATCCACCCCAGTCCCCGCCCACGTCCCAGGTGCCATCCAGGAGCACGCCAGTGGTCCCGAAGCGTCCACCTCCAAAATTCAGGAAGTAATAATCTTGGTCGGCTGTGTCTGCTTGTCCAGGACCGTTGACTACTTGATACTGCGAGCTGTTGTTCACGCTGGCGTTCAGATAGACCAGCCCGAACACATTCCGCACATCGAGGGGAAGCTCAAGAACCTGTTGCTGCGTGACGGTCGTCCCCACGTTGGCGCTCTCGGTGTTGAGTATAGCGGCGCCAGCCGTCACCGTGATTTCTTGCGTGACAGCCCCGACTTCCATGCTCACATCTTGCGTAGCCGCTTGGCCCGCGTCCAAGGCAATCCCCGACTGGACGTACGGCCGGAATCCGGCCTTTTCGACCTTTAGGCTGTACGTGCCCGGAGGTAACAAGGTGAACGCATACCTGCCGTCTGGCGGCGTAGTGAACGTTTGGGTGAGTCCTTTTTCAGGGTTGGACAAAGTAACCGTGGCTGCGGCTACGACGCCACCTGTCTTGTCGTAAACAGAGCCACTCAGCGAGGCATTGAAAGCCTGAGCCTGCGCCCAGACTCTCAGGGCACCAGGGCCAAGCAATGTGAGCCCCAACAATGCAACGGTCGCAACCGCAAGCCTCGACCTGTGATTGCGGACCAACAAACAGTCAATGAGTACTTCACAAGTTCGCGCAATCATACGTTTCATATCTGGCCTCCTCAAAGCCATTTCTCGTCTTCTGAATTGACCCAAGACCCTTTGCAAGACCGCAGTTATTCAAGACTGACATCAAGACTCGACGCAATTAAGGAAACGCAGAATCGGGAAGTGGTGCAACAAGGTTTTCGAACCTTTTCGGGACCAAGTTGAATCGCTGGAATGTCCGTAAACAGAAAGTGGGAACGGAGCCCATGGCACCGCGTGCGCCAATCGACGTAGGGGCACCCCTCGCGGGCGCCCTGCAAGGGGCAGGCACGAGGCCTGCCCCTACGCTCCGATCGATTAACTTGCCGAGCCGTGAAAATTTCACAGTTACCTGCTCAAAATCTCCTGTTCTATTGAAGGTTTATTCTTGGACCCGACGCACTTACAGAAAGACCCAACCGCTGTTGCCTCACTGGTCTTCGCACCTACAAAGTACTACGATAACTTTAGCGGTATTTCAGCGTATTTTTTACTCCAATCCTTATCCCGTGTCAAGAAAAATATTCTGCCTATTTTCTTGCACTTAGGGCGTTTTGACCTGGATGGTATGCCAGGGACTACAAGGTAGCGTAACTTCTTTTGTGTAGATTTGGATTTTGAAGAAGAAAAGAGGGTGTACTTTTTCGGGAGCGACAAAACTCTACGAAGGAGGTACACCCTCATGCGAGAACTGGAAGTCCTCGACGGAGGTCATCTTAAACTTTCTTGGAAAGATAGGAAAGAGTTCTTTGAAGAGGAACTGGGAGAGCAAGTGCGGAGTGAAGTGAAGCGGTTATTGGAAGAGGCGTTAGAGGCGGAGCGCACCGACTGGTTAGGGGTGGGTCGATACGTACGGGACGAGGTGGAGCGGCGGGATTATCGCAACGGCTATTACCGACGGGACCTGGGCACGCAGTTAGGGTTGCTGCGCCGGTTGCGGGTGCCGCGTACACGGCGGGGGTGTCGGAGCGAGTTATTGCCGCGCTACCAGCGGCGGCAGGAAGCGGTGCACGGTCTGGTGCGGGAGGCCTTTCTGCGCGGGGTTTCGACCCGGCAAGTGGGAGAAGTCCTGGAACCGGTGTTGGGGGAAAGCTACTCAGCCCAGACGGTGTCGCGGATCACGCGGGGGCTGGATCGGGCGGTTCGAGCCTTTCATCAGCGCCGCCTGCGCGACGAATATGTTTACATCTTTCTGGATGGGGTGGTGTTGAAGGTGCGAGAGGCCCAGGGAGGAGTGCGTCGGCGCTGGGTGTTGGTGGCTTACGGGATCACAGCGCAAGGCCGGCGCGAGCTGATCGCCTACCAATTGGCGCACGGGGAGAGCGAAAGCAGCTGGACGGCCTTCTTACAAGGCCTGTTTCTGCGTGGCCTGGAAGGCTGCCGCCTGCGGCTGGTGATCACGGACGGATCGAGCGGCTTGCGGGCGGCGAAGGAGGAGACGGAGGGAGCCAGTCCTGAAAAGAGCAGGTCGCGGCGAGAGAAGCGCGGCTTTAGCACCTCGATGGATTGAAGATTCGTTACGCGCGATCGAAGACGCGCACGTCAAGCAAAGCGAGCTGAATCCATGACTGGCGTCGGTTTTCAGGCCAAAGTCACTTTGAGCACAGCGGCATAATCTACGTTCGGTCGATACTGCTTCGGAAAGTCCACCCGCAGACTATCGGCACGCTGCCTCCAGTTCACCCTGTCGCCCGTTCCCAGAAGTTCTACCCTGGCCACTTTGCCCGGTTGCGTCGTAGCCGAAAATCCGAGAGCCTGCACGACGATTGCCTCCGTGGGCCAGCCCAACACTAGCGCGTAGACTACCTTGTTCGCCTTGTCGCGAGTGAACCGGATGTCCTTCGGCCCCAGATTACGGACGCTTTTTCCCTGGAAGGATCCGCTCTTCACACTATTAGGCCCTTCGCCATAGATCTTCCATGGCCGAGTGTCGTAGATGGCCTCGCCATTGACCTGCATCCACGCGGTCACGCCGTCGAGCACGGCGATTTCTTTGCTGTCGATGGTGCCGTCGGGCTTGCCCGGGATGTTAAGAATGAAGGTGCCGTTTTTGCTGACTGTGTCAATGAGCCAGTGGATAACATCGCGCGGGGGCAGATAGCCGCCGTATTCACCTGGCTTATCGTAAAGAGCGCGCTCGTAGTGCCACTCGCCGATGCAGGTTTCCGACTGCCAGGGATACTTCATAATCTCGCTGGTAAGCCCGCGCTCGTAGTCAGCGACCACAGCTTTGGCCAAGCTATCGGGGACGAACTTTACGTTTATGACGCCTTCCATCTTGCCGCCGTGGGTCCTGAGGCTGTTGTTATAGTAGTACGCGCCGATGTTCATTCCGCCCCAGCCCAACGGCGGCAGCCTGCTGTCAAAGTAGAGGAGGTCGGGACCGTGCTGATCGATCAGGTCGCGCGTGCGATCGTAAAAGTTTTTGACGTAGGAAACGTGGGGCAACGCATCGTTGGGATGCTTGGGCGCGTAAAGCTGCTGCGGATCGTAGCCCTGCCACCATTGGTCCTTGCTTTCGGCCTGGGTGAGGTCACCGTCATAGGCGACTCCGGCCAGCGGCCCGGATTTGTCCGCGCCGTGGGAGGTCTGGAAGAACCACCAGTTGAAGGCCTGATGCACCGTCACGCCGAACCGTAGCTCCTGCTTTCGCGCCGCGGCGGCCCAGGCGCCGATGACATCGCGATGCGGACCGATCGCAGCAGCATTCCATGGTTGATGCTTCGAGTCCCAGGTGTCGAAGCTGTCATGATGATTGGCAAGCGCAATGAAGATCCTCGCGCCGGCCTTCTTGTAGCGCGTGATGAGTTCGTCGGGCTCCCAGTTCAGCAAAGTCCACTGTGCGCAAAGGTCTTTGTATCCGAACCGCGAGGGTGGCCCATAATGTTCGAGGTGATATTTGTAATGCCGCGACCCCTCAATGTACATATTGCGCGCGTACCAATCGCCGGCTTCGGGCACGCACTGCGGGCTCCAGTGGGCCCAGATGCCGAACTTGGCGTCGCGGTACCATTCAGGACATTCATACTGAAGCAGCGAATCCCAAGTGGGTTTGTACGGTCCCTCGCCCGCCAAATCCGGGATGGGCGAGATCGTCGGCACGCCATCGTGTGAACCGCCTGGAACCGGCAACTTGGGCGGAGGCGACAGTAGCTTGGATTTCCAGTCATCATTGTTAAGCCGCTCGGAGACGATTCTGGCGTCGTGCAAGGCGTAGAACATGCGCTTGTTTTCCGGCGTGGCGCAGAAGGCGGCGTAGTCCTCTGTGTATTCATCAAAGCCCGCCGCGGCCGCTGTAGCGCCGGCTTCCTCGCCGGCAGCCTGTGCGGTGGCAGGTAACGAGGAACCAAACGCGGACGGCTTCGCGTCGTGCAAAGACATGGCCGCCGACTGGGCGGCAAGGCCGCCGAGTACATAAAAGAATTTCCTTCGCTGCATCTGTACGAGTCTCCTTTCGACGTGTTCGCATTTCAACCGCTCATTCTACCCGTAAGGTGTGTGTCCCTGGTTGCAACCGAACGTTTACTGGCCTATGCATACAGGGGTTTAACCTTGAGCACATAGGCAAGGTCGCACGGCCTCTGGGCGGGAAGGGTAATCGTCAACCCGGCTCCGTCCCGTGTCCATTTGAGCGTGGTTCCGGCGCCTACCAGCTCGATACTCGTGACCTCTCCCTGATAGTAGGGCGAACTCGAAGCAAGGGATTTGATGGTTAGCTTGCCGCTATCCGGCCAGCCCAAGGCGATCGCATAAAGCGTCTCGCCCTTTGTAGTGAACCGAATGTCCTCCGGGGTATAAGGTCGTGGCTTGCCTTGGTAGAGCGATGCCTCGCCGGTTTTTGTGGGACCCTCGCCGAAGATCTTCCAGGGCCGTGTGCCGAATAGGGCCTCGCTGTTCATGCCCATCCATTTGGCCATCTCTCCGAGGAAATTCACCTCGTCGTCGTCGATCGTGCCATCACCTCTGACCGGGATGTTCAGCAGCAGGTTGCCGTTCTTGCTCACGATATCCACCAGCATCGGGACGATGGTCGCAGCGGTTCTGTACTTGATCCCTCGCTTGTAGTGCCACTCCCCGATGCAGGCATCTGTCTGCCAGGGGTGCGGCATCAGCTTCTCACTGCGGGACATCTCGCGGTCTTCCACCACGGCTCCTTTCAGCGGTTCCGGGACGCCCTTGATGTTGAGGACAGCCTCCAATTTCCCCCCGTGGCTCTGGATGTTCGAGTTGTAATAGTAGGCCGCAATCTGCGGAGCGAGATCGGGAATGCCGAGCCACGCATCCAGTTGGATGTTCGGAGCCACATCGTGCACAATCTGCACCGAGTCGTCAAAGTAGAGCAGGTCGGGATCATACTTATTGATCAGATCCTGGACCCGAAGCATGCAAGTTCGCGTGTACTCGGGACAGGGGTCATCCTGCTTGTGCGGTGGTCCGTAGAGAGAACCCAGATCGAACCCTTCCCACCATTGGCCTTTCCCGTCGGCGTTGGTGAGGTTCCCGTCATACGGCACACCCTTCAAGGGTCCTTCCTTGTCGCTGCCATACTTTACGGGCATAAACTCGCCCCAGGTGCGTCCCGGCGTAGCGTGGAAGGTCACTCCGAACCGCAAGCCGTGTTTCCGCGCCGTCCGTGCCCAGATCCCAACGATGTCTTTCTTCGGCCCAATGTTCACTGAGTTCCACGGCTGGTATTTTGAATCCCAGCAGTCGAAGTTGTCGTGATGGTTCCCCAAGGCCACGAAATACTTGGCGCCCACCCTCTTGTAAAGCTGGATCATGCGTTCGGGGTCCCAGTTTTCAGCTTTCCAAATATGGCAAATGTCCTTGTAGCCGAATTTGGAGGGATGCCCATAATGTGCGACGTGATAATTGTATTGCGCGCTCCCTTGAAGGTACATATTTCGGGCATACCAATCGCCGTCCTCCGGTACACATTGCGGGCTCCAGTGCGCCCACATCCCAAACTTAGCGTCACGGAACCATTCGGGATATTCGTATTGCTTCAGGGATTCCCAGTAGGGCTGGAAGGAGCCAGGCACGGCTGTCTCAACCAACGGTCCGCCCGGTTTCGCTTCCTGCGCTCCTAGAAGTTGGGTTCCGGCCAGTACCGCCAACCCGGATTTGACGAACTGTCTCCTGCCTGTTGACCCTTTTCTCATGCTATACGCTCCTCCCCTAGGAAATTGTAGGACGATTCCCCTCTCTGAGCTCTCGAGACAAACAATTCAATTCGAGCCCGAGAAGGGGGGGCAGACGATCCATGATACGCAGAGCCTTCGCGGCGTCCGTATCCTGGGGGTGCGTTCTGAGCGCGAGCTGGAGTTCGCCTTTTGCGCGTACGAGGTCACGTTTTCGCGCATAGATCAATCCCAGGTTTCGGTGCAACACTGGAACTTGCTCACACTGCTCGCAAAGCTTGATGGCTTCCTGCAACTGCTCCACGGCTTGCGGTCAGTTGCGAGCGTTTGCCGATTCCAAGGCGAAGTTGTTTAACAGCTTAACTCGGTCCGGACGCTGTCGGGACCGTTGAAGTGCCTGAAATGACCAAGTTCTGGTTACTGTACTCTGGCAATGGGAGTCCCGCTCAAGGCTCATATCCCTCGACTTTTTCATCACGTCCCGCATCAGGGCAGGTCGTAGGGATATGTGGGGGCGCTAACTATAGCGCTACTTCAATGTGTCTTTTACCCCAACCCTTATCCCGTGTCAAGAAAAATACTTTGCTTATTTCCTTGCACTTAGGGCGTTTTGACCTGGATGGTATACCAGGGACCACAAAGAATCTTGATGAGGTCATCTCAATCTGTTACTATAACGCCCCCCTAAATGAATATACAACTCGAGAAAGAAGCATGACTGATGAGGTTTCGTTACGGACGACGCATGGGGAGGATTTATGGCCGTAACCATGAAGGATATCGCGCGCGACCTCCATGTGTCCGTTGTAACGGTTTCGAAGGTCGTCCGAAACCACACAGACATCAGCGAGGAGACGCGGCAGAGGGTGCTTAAGCGGGTCCGGGAGATGAACTATCACCCCAACCTCGCCGCTCGCGCGCTTGTCACAGGAAAGACGTATGCAGTCGGGCTGATCGTTCCGGACCTCGTTCATCCGTTCTTCGCTGAGGTGGCAAAGGGGCTTTCCAACTCGCTCCGGCGCAAGAACTACAGCCTTCTGATCTCCTCTTCAGAGGAGGATTCACGTCTGGAGCGCCAGGAGATCGAGAGGCTGCTGAGCCGGGGCGTGGATGGGATTGTCGTTGCCTCCGCGCAGTGCACTGTCGAGAGTTTCAGACGCATTGAGGAGAGTAGGACTCCCTATGTTCTTATCGACCGGTGCTTCCAGGGGCTGGCGGCCAACTACGTCGGCGTGGACGATGTCGCGGTTGGTCGCCTTGCAACCCAACATCTCGTCTCGGTGGGCTGCAGGAGGATCGCGCATATCCGGGGTCCGGCAACCAGCACCGCTCTCGGGCGCCTGGAAGGGTATAACCAAGCGCTGGCAGCGAACAATCTCGGGCCGTTCACTGAGTACGTTGTGCCAGCACGGTCCGGTGACGTTGGAACTTACAGCAGCGGCGCGGAGTCGATGAGCAAGTTGCTCAGGCTGAACCCGCCGCCGGACGGGGTTTATTGCTACAACGATCCCATTGGGATCGGAGCAATCGATACAATTCTCGGGGCGGGCTTGCGAGTGCCCGAAGACATTGCAGTTATTGGCTGTGGCAATCTTCACTATGATAAATCGCTTCGCGTTCCGCTTTCGAGCATCGATCAGCAGAGCGCCACCATTGGCGAACGGGCCGCAAAACTCGCTTTGTTTTTGATGGAAGCCAAAACTCCCCCCCGGCCAAAGAGCGTCATCCTCGAGGCACGCGTTGTGGCGCGCGCCTCGACCCAAAGAAAGCCCGCATCGTGAACAACAAAGCTGGTTGGGCGGGATCGGCATGCCTTCACAGATCTCGAACCCTAATCAGCGCCGGACCTTTGGAAAAACTCATCGTTCGATTTCCGCGGCCAAGAATGGACTGCATCGTTTGCGTCTGAATTCTCGCTTGTGGACACACAAGATAGGAATCGTTGGTCCTACCTAATAAGGAGACAGTCGATGAAGGGATACATAATGCGAGTTGCGACGGTTCTCGCCGCCTGCGCCGGAATGCTCTTGTGTACTGCCGCTGTGCCGCGTGTGATTGCGCAGGACACGTCGACCCCGCCGTACCTGAATCCAGCCCTGCCACCGGAGGTGCGGGCTGGGGATCTGGTGGGGCGGATGACGCTCGAGGAGAAGGCGTCGCAGCTCGTGAATCAGGCGCGCGCCATTCCGCGGCTTCAGGTTCCGGCCTACGACTGGTGGAGCGAGGCGCTGCATGGAGTCGCCGTGAACGGCACGACGGAGTTCCCGGAACCGATCGGGCTCGGCGCGACCTTCGATGTGCCGGGGATTCATGCGATGGCCGTGGATATCAGCATCGAGGGGCGCATCAAGCATGCGCAGGCGGAACGCGCGGGGCACAGTGATATCTTCGAAGGCCTCGATTTCTGGGCGCCGAACATTAACATCTTTCGCGATCCACGCTGGGGCCGTGGCCAGGAGACCTACGGCGAAGACCCATACCTCACCGCGCGCATGGGTGTCGCCTTCGTCACCGGCTTGCAGGGCGACAATCCGAAGTATTATCGCGTCATCTCCACGCCCAAGCACTACGCGGTGCATAGTGGCCCCGAGCCCGCGCGCCACACTGACGACGTGACCGTGAGCAAGCATGACGAACTCGACACGTACCTTCCCGCCTTCCGTGCGACAGTTACAGAGGCTCAGGCCGGTTCTGTGATGTGCGCCTTCAACAGCGTCAACGGCGAACCCGCCTGCGCTAATGAGTTTCTGCTTCAGGATCAACTCCGCGGCAAGTGGGGCTTCAAAGGCTACGTAGTCTCCGACTGTGGCGCGGTCTTCGACATCTACCAAGGCCACCACTACGAGCCTACACAGGCACAGGCCTCGGCCGTCAGTCTCAAGCGGGGCATGGATAATGAGTGCATCGATTTCACCTTCAAGGTGAAGGACAATCACGACTACAAGTCGTACCTCGATGCCGTCAAGGAAGGCTATCTGAAAGAGAGCGATATCGACACCGCGCTCATCCGCTTGTTCACCGCACGCATGAAGCTGGGCATGTTCGATCCGCCGGAAATGGTTCCCTACACCAAGATCGATGAAAGGCAGCTGAACAGCCCTGAGCACCGCTACATGACGCGCAAAATCGCCGACGAATCCATGGTGCTCTTGAAAAACGACGGCACGCTACCGCTCAAGACCAGCGGCATCAAGATCGCCGTTATCGGGCCTCTTGCAAATCGGACCAAGGTCCTGCTCGGCAACTACAACGGCGTCCCCACGCACACCATCTCCATCCTTGAAGGTCTGCGCAAGGAGTTTGCGGGCGCCAGCCTTCAATATGTGCCTGGCACGCAGTTCCTGAGCCACGAAGCGGATCCCGTTCCTGCCTCAGCACTGACGGTCGGCGGCAAACTCGGCATCAATGTCGGCTACTCCAGACTCGACATGACCGACATCAACAACCCTGAGGCCATGAAACCGCTGGTACAGCGCATGGAGCCCACGCTCGATGCCTCTGCCCAGCCTTTACCCCCTGAAGTTGCCAACGTGCGCCCGCTCGCCATCCGCTGGGAGGGTGAGCTTACTGCGCCTGAGACTGGCGACTACAATCTCGGCCTTAAGGCCAGCGGCTTCTTCCGCATCCAGCTTGATGGTAAGAGTGTCACCTCCTCTTATGGCGGCGATCCCAACGAGGCCAAGCTAGGACGGGTGCTCCTAGAGGCTGGCAAGCCCGCTGCCCTGCACGTAGAGTACTCCCCGCCGGAAAACGGAATGCCCAATGCCAGGCTGGTCTGGTCGAAGGTCGATCTCAAGCCGCAGCCCGAGGCCGTTGCCGCGGCCAAGGACGCCGACGTCGTGATCGCCGTCCTCGGGATCACCAGCGAGCTTGAAGGCGAGGAGATGCAGGTGAGCGAGCCCGGCTTCAAGGGCGGCGATCGCACCAACCTCGATCTGCCCAAGCCGGAAGAGGATCTCCTCGAGGCGCTCGTTGCCACAGGTAAGCCTGTTGTTCTTGTCCTCACGAACGGCAGTGCTCTCGCTGTGAACTGGGCTAAGGAGCACGTTAATGCCATCCTCGATGCGTGGTATCCCGGCGAAGAAGGCGGCGCGGCCGTCGCCGAAAGTCTCTCCGGCAAGAACAACCCCGCCGGCCGCCTCCCGGTCACGTTCTACAAGGACACGAGCCAGTTACCGAATTTCGAGAACTACTCGACGGAAGGACGGACCTACCGCTATTTCACGGGCAAGCCGCTGTATCCCTTCGGGTATGGCCTGAGCTATACGACCTTCAGCTACAGTGACCTCAGCGTACCGCGAACGGCCGTGAATGCGGGCGATCCAGTGCCGGCCGACGTGACCGTGACGAATACAGGAAAGGTAGCGGGCGACGAGGTTGTGCAGCTTTATCTGAAGTTCCCACCGGTCCCGGGTGCGCCCCAGATCGCTCTCCGCGGATTCCAGCGCATTCATCTTAATCCGGGCGCAAGCCAGAAGGTTCACTTCGAGCTGAAGAACCGCGACCTGGGCATGGTGACCGAGGATGGCCATCCCATCATCGCCGGCGGAGACTACAGCATCAGCATCGGCGGTGGTCAGCCAGATACCGGAGCGCCCGGTCTTACCGGAAATTTCCGCATTGAAGGCCAGATCGACCTACCGGAATAGCTAAGGGGCCGATTCATTGAATCGGCCTTAACCCTCACCTGCAGCTACTGGTGGCACACAGATTCGCGCTGAAGAACGGAATCACTTGGTTCTGAAAACGATCGGCGACGGTGCTGGTGTGGGTCCCGTGATAAATCTCAAAGCTGGTCTGAATGCCGTAGTTGTCGAGAATTTGGTGCAGCTTCTGCGCGTCAGAGCGCAGATCGTCCTGGTTACCCCCGTCCATCGCCATCGCACGGTATGCTGGCCCGTACCTTTGCAAAGCTCAACAAACTGGCCTGGGAGATGCTGGCAAGGAGCGTAGACGTAACGCTCACCTCGAAGAGAAAGCAAGACATCACATTGATTGTCCGGCACGGTATCGAAGAGATTAGCACACCCGCTGGAGTCTTGGCGACGACGCCCCAGCCGGGCACGACCACCTGCGAGCTGCACTTGCCGGAGGGGAGGCCAGTGGAAATACATCTGAAGCTTGGCCGGCGCAAGCCGCTTGATTGGGTCGCTCGGGTGACCCCTACATAACTTATTCCGCGCGGCCCTTTTGCCGCGACCAATGAAGAAGGCGCTTCAAGATGTTCTTCCCGTGAGAGTTCTCGTCGAAGGTCCTACTCCGGCCGGCCGGTTCTCCATGAAGGCGCCCGGCGAGACGATTACCTGTCTCACGGGCGCCCTCCCCCTTTCAATGGGATAACGTCGGCTTCCACCGGGAAGCCTACCCGCGAGTCCTCAAGCTCTTTCGATGTGATAGGAGCGACCTGCCGAGGCCGCAAACACCAGGCATTCGCCGTTTGTCTGGTCGAGCCGGAACGGAATAGGTGCCTGTTTTCCCCTTTCCCGGATGACGACCCGCTTCCCGGGCCACGGGTTCATGATGGAACATTTCAGGTCACGCCGGGATTCGATTTCCACGAAGTAAACGCCTTGCTCGTTGCGTGCCGCCGAAACCAGAAAGCCCCCGCGCGCCTGAAATTTCCGGAAAGCAACCACCGCGCCGGCAGGCACGCAAGGAAACAGGTGGATGCGTCCGCTTCGGCTGTTGACCAACCGTTCGGGATGCCGGTCAACCTCCGCCCGCAACGTTTTCCAGTCCGCAATGGGTTGTTGTTTGGGAGACCGCACATCCGCCACGGTGTCCGGGCAGGCTCCCAACAAAACCAGGACCTCCGCGTTCGATTCCTCCTTGATCACCCGCGCGGTGCGCAGCATCATGGTCTTCTCCGCGGCGTTGGAATCCAGGGTCAGCTCGTCACCGAGGGTGGTGGGATAGACATTCTCCTGATACTCATGGTCCCCGGGGAACCAAAAGGGCTCAACGCCCGGCGTGCCGGCGAAGATGAGTCCTTCCGGCTTCCGCCATGTGGCATAAGGCGCCATGAGCCCGGCCATCTGTCTCCATTGGCTCCGCAGCTCCGCATCTCGTCCCAGCAACTCAGCCGCTTCGGCCGCCCTCAGCAGCGCCCAACGGTACATGCACAGCGTACCGGTGGTGTCCTTCGAGTGGGAGAACTTCGGGTAGATCCCCCAGCGTTCCGCTTCCATGGAGGGAATGACATGATAATGGCCATCGTCCCCTTTGCTCGCATAGGCAGAATAAAAAATCGCCATGTCCCGCATCATGGGGTAGAAGTCCTCCAGACACTTCCGGTCACCACCGTAGTCCCATTCTTCCCACACCCTCTTCATGACCTGCGCTATCGTATCGACACAAAGCTCCAACATGACGATGGTGTGGACGTACTTATCGGCCTTGATGGGAGGCAAGTAACCGTGGAGGAGCGCCATGCCGGGCATGCCGTACATGTCGTGGGCGTTTTGACGCGACGCCTCATACCAATGCTCGACCAACTGCTTCCACATATCCATTGCGTCGGAGCGGTTGCGCATGTGGTACGCGGTGTAGAATTCAATCCCGTCGTTGTAGCAGGGATAGCCGTGCCATGGCTGCGAATCACTTTCCACGCGGGCATAGGGCGCACTTGCCTGATAGCGTCGCATGTCCGTCTTACATCCGCCTCCGTGGATGCAATACCAACTCGAATAGACCTCGCTTATGTCCTCGGTGGCCTCTGTTCCTGCGCCGCCGTAAAACACCCGCCCGCGCTCGCGGCGGTCGTATAGCTCGTCATACCACCGGGTGTTTTCTTCCACGATCCGGTCAAACCCGTCTGCTTCGGCCAGGTCCAGGCGTCTCCTCGCCTCCGCCATGAAGTCGGGGGCGTCGATTTCGCTGACGATGACGACGTAGGCGGTCATCTTCTCGTCATTGCCCGGCGTAAACGAGGTCGTCGCCGCCGCGCCGGGAGCGTTGCGGATCGATTCGCCGGGAGGCGACAGAGGTTCCGCACCAGCGGGCCAGTGCCCTGGAAAGTACGGAGGCGTGCCGAGTCCGATTTGACCGTTCACCGTTGCGAATTCTGCCTCCGACGGGCGTGCGAGGCGGCCCATCATCACGTAATGAAAACCCTGCGGAAAGGTCTTTTCCGGCGGCATTCGCTGCTGGATCCAGAAGTAGCGCTCATCGTGGCCGCTTTCGGGCGGCTCGATAGGACCATTCCACGCCGCATCGGGTTCGTAGTCGAATATGTAGTCGGGATCTTTGATGTCCAGGGTTCCGGGTGGACAATTGTTGTTGTAGGCGAAGGCAATGCGACGGAACTTTCCGTCCGGCGTCATATACTCCAAGTGTGCCTGATCTTGATGGCGGTACAGGCGCAAGCGCACAGGAGCCGTGAGCCCTGTCCACGCGGCACGAAAGGCGTACAGGTTGCGCGTCATCGAGAGCGCGATCTCGAGGTCCGCATGGGTGCCTCCCCTTTCAACCTGAAAGCGGACCACACCGTCCGCACAGTTCTGCCGCAGAACCGGAGCTTGCGCGCCCTGCAATTCGTCGAGCATAAGAATGATCTGGCCGACGGGCTTTTGACATGGGAAGGGATAGGCGTTCCAGCACTCAAAGTAGGGTTCCCGGCGTCCCCCTCCCGGAAGTAGATAACCGCAAACCGGGCGCGTTGTATTACGCCGGACTGGAATATCATCTGCGTTAGCAGGCGAGAACGCACCTTCCTTGATTTCCTGAAGGGTGACCAGGGGAGGCCACTTCACGCGCCGATCCTGCACGTCTGTCTTGAGCATGCTGATCGTGATCCTGTGTGGAGGTCCCCACACGGACGACTTCAGCGCCGGATTGGTGATCGCCATCGACTGACCTTCCGGCCACATCGCGCGATGCGTCAGCGGATCCGTTGGGTGAAGCGTTCGTTCAATGAAGACGGAACGCGCGGCCTCTCGCAAAGGTACCTCACGCTCCCACGGCAAAACCGGCGGGCTGACCTCACCTGATGCGGTTGCGGCCGCCAGCACGGACGATGCTGCGGACCCGAGAAAAGTGCGCCTGGTAATTTTCCCCATGCGAACCTCCAATCCTCAGATTTATGACCCCTCGTCAAGAAGAAAAACTTTGCTTCATTATTTAGAGGTCGGACCTTAGCATAGCAAGGGAGGCCTGTCAAGTAGAGTAGGCAGGAAAATACTCCGATGCGCCAGAGCTTGACACGCGAGGGCCGCAGGCATAGCATGGCCGCGCGGGGAGAACGTTGAAATCAGAAGTTCCCGTAGAGAGCTGTCGCAAAGCGGGGCCCGCCGCTGCGCTCGCCACACCGTTTGTCGTGAAGTTTCGAGGCGGTACCATGGGCTGCCAGGGCGGTGCGATCTGCCATGCAAAATCACAGAGTGGAGTCATCATGAAGAAACTGATTCTTATGGTCGGGTTTTTCGCAAGCGTCGCTGCTGCGCAGGATTTAAAGTTGTGGTACGAGAAGCCCGCAGCAGAATGGGTAGAGGCGCTGCCGGTGGGGAACGGAAGGCTAGCCGCCATGGTGTTTGGAGGCACGGAGAACGAGCGTATCCAACTCAACGAGGGCACGCTGTGGGCCGGTGGACCGTATGACCCGAGCTCTCCGGAGGCTCTCGAAGCATTACCCGAGGCGCGGCGGCTGATCTTCGAGGGCAACTACCGTGACGCGCATGACCTGATCGGCTTTAAGATGATGGCGCGCCCGCTCGAGCAGATGCAGTACGAGCCGGTAGGCGATCTGAAGTTGAACTTTCCCGGACACGCGGCGATGACCGGGTATCGGCGTGAGCTTGACCTGGACACGGCCGTGGTCAGAGTCAGCTACACCGCAGGCGGCGCAAGATTCATGCGCGAGATTTTTTCCAGCCCCTTGGACCAGGTGATTGTCATTCATCTCACCGCCGACGCGCCGGGCCGGATCAATTTCACAGCTACGATGGCCACGCCGCAACAAGCCACCGTCGAGGCTCAGCCACCTGCTACGCTCCTCCTGCGCGGCGTGAACGGTGACTCCAGAGGCATCAAAGGGGCGCTGAAGTTTGAAGCCCGCGTGCGGGTCCTCACTCAGGGTGGCAAGACGACCGCTGAGAAATCCAGCGTTGCCGTCAGCGGGGCGGACTCGGCCACGTTGCTGATTGCCGCTGCCACCAGCTACAAGAGCTATAAGGACGTGAGCGGTGATCCCGAAGCGCTGACCCAGGCGTACCTGGCTAGGGCGGGTCGAAAGACGTTCGATACGCTACGCCGGGACCACGTGGCGGAACATCAACGGCTGTTCCGTCGAGTGACGCTCGACCTCGGGGTGACCGAGGCGGCGAAACTGCCGACCGATCAACGCATCGCCAAGTTTGCCGAGGGCAACGACCCCCAATTGGCCGCGTTGTACTTTCAGTTTGGTCGCTACCTGCTGATTTCCTGCTCCCGTCCCGGTGGTCAACCGGCGACGCTGCAGGGGCTGTGGAACGAGAGCATGGAACCGCCGTGGGACAGCAAATACACGATCAACATCAACACCGAAATGAATTACTGGCCCGCCGAACCGACCAACCTAAGCGAGTGCACCGAGCCGTTGATCCGGATGGTCACTGAGTTGGTCGAGCCGGGCAGTCGCACCGCGAAGGTGAATTGGGGCGCAGGCGGCTGGGTTTGCCATCACAACACCGACTTATGGCGGGCCACGGCGCCGATCGACGGCCCAAACTGGGGTTTCTGGCCGATGGGCGGCGCGTGGCTCTGCGACCATCTTTGGGAGCACTACGAATTCGGGCGTGACAAGGCATACTTGGCGAATATCTATCCGGTGATGAAAGGCGCGGCGCAGTTCTTCCTTGATACGCTCGTCGAAGAACCGAAACACCAGTGGCTGGTAACCTGTCCATCACTGTCGCCTGAGAACAGGCACCCCGGCGGCGCGAGTGTTTGCGCCGGCCCGACCATGGACATGGAAATCCTCCGAGATCTTTTTAACCACTGCATCACGGCCGCTGAGACTCTCGGCATCGACACGGACTTTCGCGCCAAGCTCGCCGCGACTCGTGACCGGCTGGCGCCCCTGCAAATCGGCACAGCCGGCCAACTTCAGGAGTGGCTGGAGGATTGGGACCTGAACGCGCCGGAGATTAAGCATCGTCACGTCTCGCACCTCTACGCAGTTTTTCCCAGCCACCAGATTACCCCGCTCACGCCTGATCTGTTTGCCGCCGCGAGGGAGTCGCTCCGGATTCGCGGCGATGCGGGGCCGGGTTGGAGCCTCGCCTGGAAAGTCAATCTCTGGGCGCATCTATTCGATGGCGAACATGCTTACAAAGTACTGACCATGTTGCTCTGTCCCGAGCATACGCTGCCGAACCTGTTCGACACGGCTCCGCCCTTCCAGATCGATGCCAATTTCGGCGGCCCTTCCGGCATCACCGAAATGCTGCTCCAGAGTGACGTGACTGAACCATCAACGATCAACCATCAACCAACCGCCATCGCCCAGCTTGACCTTCTGCCCGCGTTGCCAAAAGCGTGGCCGGCCGGCAAGGTCACCGGCTTGCGCGCCCGCGGCGGGTTCGAGGTGGATATGAGCTGGAAGGATGGAAAACTGGAAGAGGCGACGATTCGAAACACCAGCGGGGCGGCCTGCAAGGTGCGCTACGCACAGAACGCGGTTGACCTAGAGGGCAAGGCAGGCCATGCGGTGGTCCTGGATGGCTCCCTGAAGACCAAGCGCTGGTATTGACCTGGAAGCCGGAGAAGTTTCACCAGGCGATCCCCGACTCAGGGAGCGCTACCTGCCGGCGGCAACCAGCTTGATTTCCTGAAGGCACAGGGCATAGCGCCCACCGGGCGGTTTTGTGGGCAACCGCTGAAGATTGGAAAGATCGGAATAGCACAGCCACGCCGTATAGCCATCGGGGCTGATGAACTTCGACGGGATGTTGACGAAATAACCTACCGTCCCAAAGCCCTTCATGTAAGTAATCAGCTTCCATGGTCCGGTGAGGCGTTCGGATTCGAGGAGATAGGTGTCATACGGACCCTCCGCTGGATAGGGACCGCGAGTGACAAACATGAGGAACTTTTTCAGCGGCTTGTCGTAGGTAGCCATCACAACTCCGGTGTGGTCATTCCATTCAATCAGAGGCCTGATTTTAGCGAAGCTCCCACTCCACACAGGGTTTCCTTCAGCGTCGTAACCGGAAAAGAATTCGTACTTTGAAACGTCATTAATGTTCGCGATCGAGGGAGTGACCCTAGCGAGGTATATCTGGTCTCCCCCAATCCAGCTTTCTTCCACCCAAGGCCGGGTAGCGCCGTGCGCTACAAGATAAGCTTTGCCGTCGGGCGAATATTCCATATTCTTTCCGAAGTCAACAAAGATTGGAATTGCCATTTTAATCTTCGCATCCACCGTTCCGCCTTCGTGGAACAAGTTGTGCAATGGAGTGAGTCGCGGGTCCGTCCAAGTTTTGCCGTAGTCGGTTGAGTAGCGAAACCCTACCATGGGACCAACACCGTCCTCCACGGCATAGGTCCCGTAATACCAGACCCCGTTATAGAGGAGCGTGCCAACAGGGTAACGACCCACGTAGGGAAGGGCAGTCTCATGGTGAGCCCCCAGCGACTTCACCGTCAGCACAAGGGGATCGTCGCCAATAACCACGGCTTGGCCCGTGGTCGGCGAAGGACCCTTCGATGCAACTTCAATGCCTTCGACGGAACCGTCGGCATAAGGAGAGTACAGGTTCCCATCAGAAGCCCAGGACATATACCACGTGTCGGCATTTTCGTACTCGCGGTGCCGGCCCGTGAAAGCGATGCCGGTGATTTCATTGGAGCTGGGAAACGGGCAACCCGGAGGCGGCTCAGAGGGCCAGACACGCGCCGCAGGTTCCTTGTTTTCCATGAAGGCGGTTGCCGGGCTCTGGCGTCGGCAGCCGGCGGCGAAAAGTAGCACCAGTCCCAGAGCCATCAAACCGGTGCCATAAACGACGAGCGTGCGCGTTGAAGCTTCGCCCACCTGTCTCTCCCTGGAAGCCGCTTTCGCTGAGAAGAACAGCAGAACTGAAAGGGGAATTCTGATCAACCGTTTGGTCGGACGGGAAGCTCGAGGCGCGTATTCGCGTGCGGCTTCAATGCGACGGTAACAACCGCAAGCCTCGGAGTGGTTCCAGACCAATTGACCGTCATTGACTACTCCAAAAACTCGATGGTCCATACATCGCATGTCCGCCCTCCTCGAGGGGCTTCCTTCTCGATTGAGCCAAGCCCCTCCGCCGCACCACAGTAGTTCAATGATTAATTCAAGACACCTAACCTCAATTGTTCATCTGTATAGCAGTCGCGTCCGGAAATCAAGAGAAAGGTAACGCTGTTCGAGGGACGTGCGACGAATCTACGGGCTGGAGTTGACTCTATCTTCTTTTTTCCTTTATGACCTGGATGCGTATGGAGCATTCAGAGAACAGAGACCCCATGAAGGACTCCCTCAAGGAGTGGACTGAGGGCCAAATCACTCTTGGTTGCGAAAGCGCGCGGCAGGGTATGGTATTCAACGACCCAGGTTGTGGCAGTGAGGCGAGAGCGCAGTCCCATGTACCTGCGGCAGTTCGATGTTTGGCGGGCAGCGAGAGGAGCGGCGGTGGGGGTTCTGCTGTCCTTGCTGCCCGCGCTTCTCGCCGTGGGGGCGCAGAGCCCTGGCGGTGGCAGCCCAGCTCGCCGCTTGACCGAGCAAGACCTGCGGGTCGCCTTCGAACGCGCCCAGCAGGCTCTCGCCGCCAAGGATTACCCGGCCCCGCAGTCCAGAGCGGATATCGCCAGGTGCCATCTGATAGGTTTCCGGCCCAGGCTGCTGTATCCGAAGCTGTATCCTCAGCCTTGACAGTTTGGCTCGCGGTCTGCAATATATCGAAATCCTACACTCGCTGAGAGATGGCGGAGTGAAGCCCCGGCAACGCCGGGCAACTAATCATCAAAAGGTAGGTGTGATTATGCCAATAACGCGTTTCTCATCCGGCCTCCCGGAACATTCCTTTAAGCTTCCTAGAGGGCCAATATCGTTGCTGTTCGTGGCTTTCACCGTCCCGCTTACGCTCTCTGTTCACCTGATCGCGCAGACACGTAATATTACTGTAGACGCTTCCGCTGTGACCGGCGTCATCCGGTCGCTACAGGGAGTCAACGTTGGACCATTGGGATACTACAATCAGCACGTGTCGGCAAACACGTCCGACCTGATTCAGCATTATCGCGATCTGGGCATTGACATGGTGCGCACCCATGATAGTGGAGCGGACGTCAATCCGTGGCTTCCCACCGTAGCCGGCCCGGAGGGAGCCTCCATGCAGAGCATCTTCCCCAAGTGGGAGGCGGATCCCTTCGTCCCGGAAAGCTATGATTTCCGGCGTTCCGACGAAGTGGTGAACAGTATCATTGCCGGGGGTGCTGACCCCTATTTCCGGCTGGGCTCGGACCACGATCCACGCCCGCCGGCGGATTTTGACAAGTACGCCGAGGTCTGCAAGCACGTTGTGATGCATTACAACGGCGGATGGGCGAACGGGTATCACTACAACATCAGATATTGGGAGTTTTGGAATGAACCGAATCTCTCCGAGGATTGGTGGGTACCGCCTGTCACAAAAGATGCCGGAGCGCATAACGAGTGGCTAACCTCGCCTGAGCAGTTCTTCCAGCTTTACGCGAAAGTGGCCCGGGCGATTGTGGCGTATGATCCCGAGCTGAAGGTCGGTGCTCCCGGGATCGCAGTTGGCGGCTCGCGCAGCCCATATCGCGAGCAGTTCATGGAGTATTGCGCAAAAAATGGCGTGCCGCTGGATTTTTATTCCTGGCACCATTATATGGACAGCTCCCAGGATCCCTACGACATGGTCCGAATCGCCCGGGAGGTCCGCCTGTTGCTCGACAGCTATGGGTTACGCCGAACCGAAAGCCATACTAACGAATGGAACATGAGCCTCGGGGACAAACCGCAAAAACAGAACTCCATGGCCTCGGCAGCGTTTACCGCCACCGCCCTGATGTACATGCAGGATGCTCCGGTGGACCTGTCGTGCTATTACGCCGGCGACGCAGGCGGTATGGGTCTGTTTGAACCCGATGGATTGCTCAGGAAGAAAGCCTACACTTTCAAAGCCACCAGCCAGATGCTCCAAACACCGCAGCGCGTGGAAGCCACCGGCGGGGACACTTTGGGATATGCCGTCCTAGCGGGGCGGTCGCGTAACTGCAAGAAGGTGCAGATTCTGATAAGTAACTATGAAATGGGCCCTGTGTTTGAACTGGCGATTTGGCCGCCAGGAGTCCCGCGTGTGGAAAACTTTACACCCAGGGGCAATAGGATCCGCTATACGGACAAGGGCTATGCTCTTACGGTGAGGAACTTGCCATGGGGCAGCGGCACGTTCACCGTCAGGCGTTACCGCATTACTGAGAAAGAGAACTTAACGCTTGCGGGCGAACTCACGTCTAAGGGCGGCTCACTATCAATGGCCAACGAATTGGCCGCGCCAGGTGTGGAATTGATCGTCCTTGAAGCGGAGTAAGCATAGTACGCAGCCGGGTATATTCGACGGTTGTGCCGAAATCCTCTAACAACTTCCTGGTCAATGCCTGCCGCTTTGATTGGATCGGCTCGACACCCGAACCAAGGCTGACCCAGAGGTTGCCCACTTCCTTCGTGCCGAGCGAAACGCGGCCAGACTCTACAAGGAGAGGCCGACAACGCTCATCAACCGCGTAAGAAGGCTTTAGTTTCGTGAGCGCGGGAGCCAAAACCCGAATGCTCTCGGGATGCCACCGCCTGCAGAACCCGCGCCTAAGCTCGATCACGGATGGCAAGAACCGGGGCGCATGGAGCTTCTGACCTGCTTCGCCCTGACCATCCATAGACCGGAACTACTGCATCGCCCCCACCAAGGTGTTAGTCGGCGTTCGGATTATCATCAAACTTCACCCAGACCTTCCCTAAAGAGTCTGCAAATCCCATCTGGTGGGACATTACCTGCTGGTGGACAAGAACCCGGTTGCATTAATCGCGAATTGACTTCATTCGCAGGTGACCCTATACTCCTGCTTGATTCAACACCCTGACTGATGTAGTTGCCCACAAGAATGCAAACGGAGACACGATGATGACTATCGACAGACGGCAGTTTCTGGCCTTAACAGCGGCTGTACCCCATTTTCCGAAGGCCCTATCCGCCGATCTCGCAGAAACAGAGCTTCCGAAAACAGTGGTGGATGTCTTTGCGCCATTGCCAGCTGGGTCAATAACCATTGGCGGATGTCTTGGCGCTCGGATGGAGTCTTGCATCAATCGCCGGGTCATGGCGCAAAACGTTGGGAGACTTGTTGCGCCCTTCAAGGAGCGTAACAACGGCACGTGGGAGAGCGAATACTGGGGGAAATGGTTCACATCGGCGGCCTTCGGTTATCTCTATCAACCCTCGGCAGAGCACAAGGCCAAGATCGACGAGGCCGTGGGCGCTCTTCTCGAGACTCAGAGCCCGGACGGACAGATCACCGGCTTTGATCCCTCCCAGCAATTGGGAGAGAACTGGGATATTTGGGGCCGCAAATACGTGCTCCTTGGCTTGATCGCGCACAATGATGCAACGGGCGACGCGCGGTCGCTCAAAGCCGCTCAAAGCGCCGCCGACACGATCGCCGAAAGGGCTGAGAAAGGGATGGTCATCGGGGAGCGCTGCCTGCGCGGTTCCGCGGGTGTCCAGTCAACGTCGATCCTGGCCGAGTTTGCCATGCTCTATTCGCGAACGGGTGAAGAGCGGTATCGGAAAACCGCCGAGCTCATCGTGAAGCAGTGGGACATGCCGAATCAAATCTTTCAGAAGCCGCTGCGATTGATGACCGACGCGTTGTTAGACAAGCCACCGGCAGAGATCGGAGCTCGGAAATGTTATGAGTCGTTGGCGAATTACGAGGGACTGCTAGAACTTTATCGCGCGACGCGCGACCGTCGATACTTGGAGGCTGTGTCCATGTATTGCAAGAACGTCCTTGACCAGGAGCGTATGATTCACGGCTCAGCTTCCAACAATGAGGAGTGGTTCTACGGTGTGAAGAATCAGACGGCCGTTCTCGAGCAGCCCGTCGAGACCTGCGTCACGGCGCAATGGATGCTGATCTGCTGGCAGTTACTGCGTTTGACGGGTGACCCAAAGTGGGCCGACGAACTGGAAACATCACTCTATAACGCACTGCTGGGGGTCATGACAGTCGATGGGCATTGGTGGTCGTACTTCGGGCATCTTAACGGAGAGCGCATTCCGTCGCATATCCAGCATCCGAAGGCGCAAATGACCTGCTGTGTAGCCAGCGGACCCCGGGGGCTGCTCCTCACACCCCAGTGGGCAGTCATGAAATCGAACCGTGGCGTCGTGATCAATCTTTATGCGGCCGGAACAGCCCTCGTCAAACTGGACGACGGCATCGAAGTCGCGCTTCGTCAACAGACCTCGTACCCGGAGACGGGCGCGGTCAGCATCGACATCAACCCGAATAGGGTTGGGAGATTCCCAGTCTGGCTTCGCATTCCTTCCTGGAGCAAAGGAACGAAACTCGCCGTCAACGGTCAGACGATGGCATGCGTACCAGGCCGTTACGCAAACCTCGATCGTCTGTGGTCAAGCGGCGATCGAGTCGAACTGGTTCTGGATATGCGGGGACGAGCCATCAAAGCTCCCAGTGGGGCGCCCGAGATCGCCCTGGCGCGCGGTCCGATTTTGTTGGCGCTTGATAGTCGACTGGCACGAATTGAGGACCAAGCGATTTACGTCGATGTCGGTGACGATGGATCTGTGCCTCTCCATCCCACAACCTCCCCCTCGCCCGAGTTTTGGATGGCGTTTGAGGTTCCTGTTTACTCGCGCCGAGGCCCGAGCACGCCCAAGCAGCACTCCACCCAGGTATTCTGTGACTATGCGTCGGCGGGCAATCTGTGGGTGGCGAGCAATTCGTTTAGAAGTTGGCTGCCGCAGCCCCTGGATCTCGAGTGGGCATATCCGCCGCACATTTGGAAACTCGCCTACGGAAACGTACGCCCACCCATGCCGTCTTTCGAGCAAGTTGGACCGTAACGGCCATCCAAAACTGGCCTGAGACCCTGCTCACTGCGAACGCACCGTTATTCTCACGGTCGTATGATCCTGTGGATAGTCAACAGTTATAGAGTCATCACTCGAATCATAGCGCCATTTGCTCTTGCCGAGCGGTGTGCCATTGAGCTCAACGATCAACCGAGTGGGCGGATACTTGACCGCATCCCATTTGATCTTCAAAGTCCCGGCGCTGCCCACAGCCCCATTCAGGAATGCGTACAAGCTGTGTTCCATCTCGTCCCAGCCGGCAGAGGTCAACTCGGTGGAAGCAGCCATGATGTAGGGGTTCTCACCGAAGTTAGGCCGGAACGGCAGATCATAGTCCAATCCGACACCCCAATCCTTTCCACCAAAATAGGAGTACATATCGGGAGCAGTCATTTCTTCCAGGAAATATGAGGTAGCCCAGATCAGCCAAACGCCGTTCTTGCCTTGGATAGTTTCAGCAAACCGATCATAAGGTCTACGGCTCACGGCGGCTGGAACCTGACCGAAAGGAAGCTCCCTGAGATCGGGCGTACTCGCAAGAACAGAGGAGAAAAAGGGGTACTTGTCTTCGTAGTGCTGAAAGGACATGTGGGTCTGAATGAGCAGCCTGTAATATTCGGCATAAAACGGGTCGCCGGTCAGAAGGGCCAGATACGGGAACACCCGGTTACTCATATTTATCCACGGACAATCGTAATCCGGCCAGATCGCTTGGTCCTCAACGAGGCCCTTCGTACTGTGAATGAAGCCGGGCATTTGGACAGGCATTTTGGTGAGCCAGCCGTACGCGGTAACATCTTCTGCCCATCGCAGGTACCGCCGCTCCTTTGTTTCCATGTATCTCACAGCACAGTAGGCTGCAAATCGTAACGTCTCCAGGGCGCTATTGTCCTTAAATTGTGTCGAGCCGGCCGGAGGTCTCCAGGAATACGTGTCATCAGGTTCGTTGTAGTACTCGTTCACCGCGGCAAACGTTTTGAAATACCATGCCTCGAGCCTCGCTCGGGCTTGGTCGTACCGCTCATCACCGGTTTCGTGGTAGATATAGTCCAGAGCCTGAAGCGCCATAGCCGGCGCCGAGCCGATAAGCCCGGAGGATTTATCGTTCTTGTCGTAAGTGTGCCCCAACATGCCCTCTTCGTTTACTCGTCTTACGATCCAATCGATGCCATGGAGGGCAGACTCTTTCCACTTTATTTCTTCAACATTCTCAACCTTTTTCCTTTCGAGATATAGCTTATAAAGGTTCTCACTCCCTTGAGCCGTATTCCACGGGCAGTAGATGAAACCGAGCGCGGGCATGTTGGGATTTTCTGTCGTGTATACCTGTTTTTCCTCATCCCAGTTGCGCGGTACAGCCCCACTGGGAAGCTGACTTGCCACAAAAAACTCGGCCATCTCAATAGACCGTTCTTTTGCCCATACTTCAGACCGATGACGCTCCCAATACCTGTAGAGTTGATAGGCAATTTGCACGTTGGAGCCTATCCAAATGTACGAGTAGTAATCGGCCAGATCGTCGGAGTTCGACCACGCGCGCCCGCGGTATCCTTTACCAGGTACATAACAGGTATTCAAGGGAGCATCTCTAAATCCCCGCATAACCGCTGTCACTGAATCAACTATGCGGCGGCGGACGGGCGTTGAAATGTCAAAACCACATTCTTCTCTGTATCCTTTGATACACTCAGCCTGGGTCTCGGCGGTGGATACAATGATGCGAATGTCGTACGGTGGGCGGCGAAAATATGTGGCAGCATCCTTTGCCGCCAGATTCGATGCCTGGGCTGCCACCGAGGACCATGCAAACCCACCCGGATACCAGCGGTAAGGGAAATAGATTCTAAACGGCGTCTCAGGTTCTATGGTTCCATAATGAAGCCTTCCCTGCGTGTAGTCTTGCCCAATCAGACTATAGCCAACTCCCACGAAATAATCGGTTCCCTGAATTGTCTGCTTTCCGAACATAAAAGGTACTTTGCCCACATCGGGATAGACATACCACTCGCCGGCAAACGGCGGTCTCAATGGGTTTTCTAGTGGGTACTGGACGAACTGCATCGCTTTGTTGAAAAAAGGCACACTCACATACAGCGGATGAAAGCGTGAGGCGTATATATAGGGTTCCACTTGGCATCGAATTTGGTACGCGGTGTTTTTGTTGGTCAGCGTGATGGTAACCAACCACCGCGACTGAACGTTTTCTTCGCCGTCGCCATTGACTCCGTAGAACGCGATGGTGCCTTCCTCAGGTGTGTTCTTAATGATTTCATAACGATTGGCCTTATACTCATCCCAAATGTAGTGGTTGTCTTCCTTAAGAAAAGTTGTTACCGTCCCTCCCATCGGTTCATTGCGGAAGTAAAAGGTCCCGAGGCCGTATTTGTTGCCGTCGCGGTGAATCAGCAACCTGCAACCCAATGCATTGCTTATGGCGATCTCGCCGTCTTTGACTGAGATGATGTTCGCCTCAGTTTGACCGGTTTGCCTGTCGTTCCCACCGATCAGGCCGTCAAATGAAGCAGCGCTTTGCCCAGCGATGCACACGCTGGCAAGCATGCCTAGAAACATGAGTCGAAGCCTGGTTCTCATAGAGAAATTCTCCTGGAGATCTTGAATTGGAAGACTTGGTGTAAATAAATCAACTTTTGGCTCGGCGTCATAAGTTCGCTGAATGCGTCACAATTCCCGTGGGCTGGCAAGCTCTCGCATGCCCCGCTGTTTATCGAAACTGCGGGCTGCGCGTGGATAAAAAGGCGTAGATCCAAATCCTGGGCCGAAGCGAACCCTTGTTGCGGATGCGACCGGCGCAGATCGACCACCACAGTTACGGCTACGAAGGTCACGGCTTCACCGGAATCGCGCTATCGCGTTCCGCAATTTCCTGGACACTCTCGATGCCGTGACGCGCGCCGAGCTGGATCTTCACCTGGTCCTGGATAACTATAGCACACGACGGCCTTGTCGATTCCGCGCTGGCCATGGCGCAATTCACAAAACAGCGACCATAATGGCCCTCTACAAGACCTAAAGCAAATCTCTAGCAGCCGAACAAGCCACATGTCTTTGGTATAGCCATACCGGCCGTTGACTGATTTGTCGCTCGTCGTTGGTGCGTCAAAAACAGCTGTCGAAGTTAAAATTCCCATCTTTTGTTTTCGGTGGCCAATCGGAGGATCCCGACTGTTTCAGCCCGTGTTGGACCAGGAGATCACGATGATGGCCGCAATCAGGAAAACTATGCCCACTAAGGAGTATGAATAGGATCTACGGCTCGCTCCCCTCCATTCACCGGTCAATACTCCCCAGGAATTTGCCGTGATCAGGCTCGTCGACATAAGAAGGGGCCATCCAACAATTCCCCCTAGCGGGCCGAGCGTGATGGCGCCTACACCGTAAAGGATGAAGCTCGCGAAGCAAAGCAGCCCCATCAGGCCACCGCCAGCCCAGTATTGCGCTGAGCTCTTCGGTGCTGAGAAATGGCCCCAGGTTCCATTTTTCTGCAGCAGGTAGACGCAATACCCCGCGTTCACGACGAACCCCGTGGTCAACGTCAAGGCCCAAACGGCATTGGCGGCCATGCTTGGCGCGGTGCCGAAGGATAGTGCCTCCTGTTGAAGCCCCGCTCCGAATGTAAACGCAAAGTTAAGCATGGCTGAGAAGACTCCAGCCAGAATGCATATCATCAGACCCAGAAGGAAGCTTGACTGGTGACCTTCAGTCCTCCTGGCTGCGGCTTCCTTTTCGCGGCGCCGTCCGGCGATGGCGCAGACCACGATCCCGATAACCACCAGCACTATTCCTTCCATTAATGCATACCCTTGCCGAGTCCATATGCGATCAGGGTGGAGCACCGCTAAGGGGAGGAGCGAACCGACCGTTGCAATTATTCCCAGAATTATGCCGTAACCTAGGGCCAGACCCAACTGTGTTACTCCAAGGCCGAACAAAACAGATCCAATGCCCCACCCCAGTCCAAACAGCAGGACCCTGATCATTGCCGCAGTCGGCGAACTTAGGAGAAGCGAACCCAGATGAGGTACAGTCACACAAGCTGTCGCCCACGGAGCAATGAGCAGACCTGTCACGGAGTAGACTAGCCATGAGTTTTCCCAGCGCCAAGCTGGCATCCGCTTCATAGGCACAACGAAACTGCCGTTCAACAGTCCCGCAATCAGAACCTCCGAGACACCCAGAGCAACGCTTCGTGCCATTTTTCCTCCCCGCGGGTGGTCGGCCATCTTGCGGCTTGGGCACCCGCGAAACCTTTCGATCTGCTAGACCCTATGCTTCACAACCCGATCAGTCAGAGCACGCGCCGGACGGCATCTTTCCAACCCCGGTAACTTTTTTCAACCAAGGCGGCTTCCATAACGGGATGGTATTCAACGAATTCATGAGGCAGAAGGTCTAGGTCCTCCAGCGATCCAAACAGCCCCATTCCGAGTCCACCAGAGAGCACCGCCCCCAAAGCGGACAGCTCAGGCAAAGTCGAAGCCCTAACGGTGAGTCCAGTGATGCCAGCCACAAAATTCAGAAGGAATCTGTTGTTTACCATTCCCCCGTCAGCGTGAACAATCTGGAGAGGTATGTCGGCCTCTGTCATCATTTCTAGCAAGACATCCTTGATTTGGTAGGCAATCGATTCAAGCGCTGCTCTGACGATATGGCGCTTGTCGGTGGAAGGTGTCAGACCAACTATTGCGCCCCTGGCATTGGGTTCCCAATAAGGAGCACTCAGGCCTACGAAGGCTGGCACGAGATAGACGCCGCCGTTGTCCGGGACGGCGGCTGCCAAACCCTCAGTCTCTTCTACTTGGCCGATCAATCCCAGTTGGTCTTTTAGCCATGCAATCACCGCGCCCGTAAAGTTGATAATTCCCTCGAAGGCGTAAGCTGAGCTCGCTTCATTAATCCAAGCGATGGTAGAGACAGATCCTTTGGTGGCTAACTTAAGAGTCTCCCCGATGTTCAGCAGTACTGAGGAGCCAGTCCCCAGCGTTACCTTGGCGCTCCCCGGGCGAAAGCAACGTTCTGCGAAGAGAGCCGCTTGGGAGTCCCCAATGACGCCGCAAATGGGGATGGGATTTTCAAGGGCGCCGCCTAGATCGGTCGTCCCGAATTTCGCGCTGCATTTCGTCACCGATGGAAGCGAATCCATCGGGACGTCAAAAAGCTCGCAAAGTCCCTCATCCCAACGAAGTTTGTCAATATCGTAAAGTAGGGTTCGACTGGCGTTGGTGTGGTCGGTTGCAAAGACCTGTCCGTTTGTCAACCGATAGATCAGGTAGGTATCGATTGTGCCCAGAAGGGCTTTTCGCTCTACCAGCTTGGCGTGGATATCGGGATGATGGTCGAACAACCACTTGAGTTTGGGGGCTGGGAAATAGGTGTCGATTCGTAACCCCGTGATTCTGTGAACCAACTCACCGTAGTTTGCACGGAGGAGTTCTTCGCAGAGTGCCGATCCTCTCCTGCACTGCCACACGATCGCGTGGTACAGAGGTCGCCCAGTGCCTTTCTCGAAGACCACTACAGTCTCTCTTTGATTCGTGATGCTCAGGCAAAGGATCTCCAGTCCGACAGGACGATTCCTTCTGAGGAGCAGTTTGCACGCCTGGATCGTATTTTGATAAATCTCCTCCGCATCATGCTCGACCCATCCAGGTTCCGAATAGTACTGCTTGTGGTCGATGGTGGTCTTGTCAACAAGCTGGCCCTTTGCATCAAAGAGCAGAGCCTTGGTAGCCGAGGTGCTTTGATCTAAGGCAAGGATGAAAGGCACGGGATCCTCTAAGAAGCCAGTGTTCGAAGGGCGATGTCGACTAAACCCTCCGCGGAAATACCATAGTGAGCAAGGATTTCGAGCTGACTGCCGGTGACGGTGGGTTCATCCGGTATGCCGACGACCCGGAATGGAAGACAAAGGCGTCTTTGCATCAGCACGGCTGCGCAGGCTTCGCCCAGGCCGCCGTGGACGCTGTGTTCTTCCACGGTGATCAGAGCTCGTGTCTCGCATGCGGCCTTGCAAAGGCATTCCTCGTCCAAAGGTCTTAGCGTGTGCATGCTGATGAGACGGCAAGAAATTCCTCGGGTCTCCAGTTCCGTCGCGGCAGAGAGAGCGGGAGAAACGGTCTCTCCAATTGCAATAAACGTAAGATCGGTCCCCTCCCTCACAGTGATTCCCTCCCCGACCCTGAAACGTGAATCAGGGTCATGAAGGTCTAACATGGGCCGTTTTCCGAAGCGGAGGTAGAGTGGGCGGGGGTGGCAAACCGCAGCCCGGACCGCTGCCTGCGTTTCGAAGTTATCCGCTGGCGTGACGATGTCAACATTGTGGATCGCACGCAGAACCGCAAAATCGTGTAAGGAGTGATGCGTGGAGCCCAATGCTCCGTAGCTGACGCCGGCGCTGATTCCGACGAGTTTCACGGGATGGTCGGAATAGGCGACGTCATTCTTGATCTGTTCCACCGCCCGCGCGGTTAGAAAGCATGCTGGAGACACCGCGAAGACCTTTTTCCCCGCCGAAGCCAGGCCGGCGGCGATTCCCACCAGGTTTTGTTCGGCGATTCCAACCTCAATGAGTTGGTCAGGAAGCAACTCTCCCAAGCGGGTTAGTTTCGCTGAACCTCTCGAATCAGTGGTCAAGACCAGAATATTTTTGTCGCGCTGGGCCAGTTCCAGCAGGGTCTCCGCGAACACCTCGAGGTTAGCTTTGGCCGGTTTCATCTTTCGACCTGCGGCTCACCTTTCAACTGTATCTCGGCACATTCGAGCTCCCGCATGGCCAATGAGTACTCGTGGTCGTTAGGAACGCGATGGTGCCATGCAGCCATGTTCTCCATAAAACTTATGCCTTTCCCCTTGGTGGTGCGGGCCAGAATCAAGCTGGGCCTTTCCTTTTCAAAAGGGATCTGCCTTAAAGCGCCTCTCAAATCCGCTACGTTGTTTCCATCAACGGTCCTTACCGCATAACCAAAGGCGCGAAACTTATCCTCCAGAGGTTCGAGAGGATAAACCCGCTCCGTGGGCCCGGTAATCTGAAAACCGTTCCTGTCGACGAGGACAACGAGATTGTCAAGCCCATAGTTGACGGCGCTGATCGAGGCTTCCCAATTCGATCCTTCCGCGAGCTCCCCATCTCCCAATAGGACATAGACTTTATAAGTACGCCCGTCCTTTTTCCCAGCCAGGGCTTGGCCCACAGCGAACGACAGGCCATGGCCCAAGGCCCCCGTATTATGTTCGATGCCTGGGACCTTGCGCGTTGGGTGGCCGACAAAATGCGACCTATACTTTGAGAGCGTCTCGAGCTCTTCTTGGGAGAAGAACCCCTTATCCGCCAGAACAACGTAGAGTGCTTCGACACTGTGGCCTTTGCTCTGCACGTAACGATCGCGGTCCGGGCTCCCAAAATTCTCCGGTCCCACGTTCATCACTGCGTTGTAAAGGACGTTCAGGATATCGACACAGGATAGACTCCCGCCCGTGTGGCCGGCTTGGGCGCTGCGGATGACGGTCAGGATTTTCCTTCTGTATTCAATCGACTTCAAGCGCAGGGCATGGTCGGAAAGCATTGATGATTCACCTGCACTGAAAGCTCCGACGATCATAGACACAGGTCGTGGACGCGCAAGACAGTGGGCGCAAACGTGCTCCCGAATTACTCGCCATCTTCAGGCCGCTGGTGGTAATAGACCTCCCAGCCGAGATAGGTCTCGAACGCTTCCGCAAGAACCCCGGCGGTATGGGACTTGTTCATGGCGGCGTGGTGCTCGAAGCCATGGGAGCAGATGTAACGCATTAAGCTCTGGAGATTGGGAACTTCCGCCACCGCCCTGGTTCCAAATGTTCTCAGCTCATCATCTGTAAACCGCCCCTCTCCAACATAGGCGCGAATGATTCCACACAAGTCGTCAGTACTCACGCGTCCGTAAGTAAGAGGGCCGGCAGGGGTCCGCCCCGCCAAAGCTCCGAATGTGTTCTCTTCTCCCACTACGGTCCCAAGGATCGGAGCCGTGCTGATTTTGACCTCAGGGACAAAACTCTTGGCCCAATTCCCGCAGTGGAAGAGAACACACTTGTTCAAATCGCTCCCGTAATTGTTGTTCCAATCTACCAGCGCGCTGGGGCTGTCGGAGGCGAGCTGCATGGCGTACATGGTGAGCACGCCAGTGATGTCAACCTCGCAGGCGCTGGGCATCATCTTGTCACTCATCATGCTCATGACGGTGCAGGGGTTAACGCCGTAGTTATGCTGAATCGAAGTCCAGCACTGAATTGCCGTGGCGTCAATTTGGTTTTCCGCCATCCAATCGGAGATGATGACGCTCAGCTTTGCCATCAACACCAGCGACCGTGGAGGTGCGTCCCCGGTTTGCGCATAGGAATTGATCTCTGCAAGCTTTAATTGCACTCGCGAATCTTTGTCATCTAGTTTCTGCGCCCGACCGATTATCTCGGAAAGGTCAACTGTGACAACACTGATCCCGGCATCCTCCAGGAGTTTTTCGCTGTAGCGCACAGTGTTGAATGCCGTAGGCCTCGCTCCAATAGCGCCGAGTCGGGCGGAGCTCACGCCTTTTACCACGCGACAGACCTTTACGAACTTCATCAGGTCCGCCTTGAAGCTTGCATCCTGCGGACTCACCACGTGTTTTTGGGTTAGCGAGTAAGGTATTCTGTATTGTCGCAGGTTGTTGCACACCGAGATTTTACCGCAAAATGCATCCCGCCTTCTTTCAACATGCAGATTGTCCAGGTCGTCGGGGTAGGCGTGCACCAAGACGGGAACCTCAAGCCGGCTAAGCCTCAACGCATCGGCTACCCCTCGCTCATCGCCGAAGTTGGGCAACGAAACAAGTACTCCGTCGATACGGCTCGAGTGGGTATGGAACAGGTCAGCGCACCTTTCTGCATCATGGTGGGTCTCGACGCCCCCCAATTTCGTCTCTTCCGCATCGAGAATGACGGCCTCGATGTCCATGCTCTTGAACAAGGCGAGAAGTCCTTTGCGGGCCTCGCTGACCAAAACGTCCGGGAAAAAGTCACGATTACTAATGATTATTGCTAACGTTGCGATTGCCATTCGAGTTGCGTCCTCCTTAGCTATTTCTTGAACCTAGGGCGCGTCATCGCGCAGAGTTTCCCCCCAAAGGCTCCCGGCAAGCATGCTCGCTCCAGCACCTGCCTTCTATCCCACAGAATTGGAGCCCCAAGAGGGGATACTCTGCCTGATCACAGAGTCGCACCGATTCGCAGGTCCCAGGCGTCCCTGCACGACGCAAACCGCAGGAGCGGGGCATGCATCACCCATAGCTTCTGCTCCGTCCGACTCTTGCCACGCTCCCTGCGCCCAGCCGTGCGCAGGTCCAGCACAGCGTTTCAACGCTCTTCTCCATTCAGACTCATGTAACTTACGCCTGTCGCCACTGGTTGTCTAGGAGGGGTAGGTTTTTTTCTTATAGGGATTTGCTCATCATTTGCCAGCCCTCGTTACCGGACTGGGTGCATTGCGCTTTCGTGCTGAACCGCCGGATCTGAGAAGGCCCTGAGGTGCAGATAGTTGGGTCGGGGGCAGTAAATGTGGGTTATCAAGAGAGTAAAACTGGGAAGATGCCTCTGCCGTGATCGATCCCAGATTACAGCAGACGGCAATGGCCTTTCGACCCATCGCTCCCAATCGACGTGTGGTTTTTCAGACTCGGGAGCCCGAACCGCATTCTCATCGCAGTCGATGCCAAAGGAGACTTGTTATCTGGCGCATGTCACCCGCTGGCTTGAGACAAATGGCCATCCAGGGAGACATGATAAGCTCTCCGGTATTGCAGGGGCGTCATGTGAACAAGTTGGCGGAAGACCAAACCAAAGTAGCTCTGATCACAAAAACCCGCTTCCTGGCTGATGTCGAGAA
>Ga0326727_10004182_pt1 | contig 44092 bp, 33 predicted proteins | sample MB2enrmetagenome_FD_207643 | JGI IMG/M metagenome (GOLD analysis project Ga0326727, IMG submission 207643) | Lab enriched peat soil microbial communities from McLean, Ithaca, NY, United States - MB29MY | ecosystem: Environmental > Terrestrial > Soil > Wetlands > Peat | place: USA: New York... | reverse complement strand
GCGCGCACAGCCGACGACATCGAGCGCATTCATCGCTCCGGCCGCATTGCGTGTTTGCTGGGCGTGGAGGGCGGTCACATGATCGAGAACTCGGCGGCGGCGCTGCGCGTGTTCTACGAACTGGGCGCGCGCTATATGACGCTCACGCACTGGGACAACATCGATTGGGCCGACGCCGCGACCGACCGCCCGCAGCATTATGGGCTGACGGAGTCGGGCAAACACATTGTGAAGGAGATGAACCGGCTCGGCATGTTTGCCGACATTTCACACGTCAGCGCCGACACGATGCGCGACACGCTTGCGGTGAGCCGGGCTCCGGTGATTGCGTCGCATTCGAACGCGTTTGCGCTCGATCCACATCCGCGCTGCATCCCGGACGATGTGCTGGCTCGCATTCCCGCTAATGGCGGCGTGGTGCACGTCAACTTCATCAACGCCTTCGTCGCGCCGAAGTTTATGGAGTGGGATGCGCGACATACCAAGGCGCTGGAAGAGTTGCACGGGCGGTTGGACTCGGACGATGCGATTAAGAAAGGGATCGAGGAGTGGGAGAAGAAGAATCCGGAGCCGCGCGGGACGATCGCGGATGTGGCCGATCATATCGATCACATCCGCAAAGTGGCGGGGATTGACCACATCGGCATTGGAGCGGACTACGATTCGGTCAAGCCGGAGGATATGGCGGATGGATTGGGCGATGTGACGCGCTATCCGTATCTGTTCGCCGAACTGCTGCGGCGCGGATATTCCGACGAGGACGTGCTCAAGATTGCGGGACGGAATCATCTGCGGGCGATGCGGCAGATGGAGAAGGTGGCGGCGGAGTTGCAGAAGACGGAAGCGCCGTTGATTGCGTAGGGGACGGGAGGAAAACTTGAGCCGCAGGGCAGTTGATAAGAAAGCGAGCCAACCGCGCGGATTGATGCGGCGGAAAATGACTTCTCCTCAGGGGCTACGGTTCTGCGTCGCTCCGCCCGAGAGCTCTTCTCAGATGCCTCCTAGTCTTACATCAGAGATCACATACGCCTGCTGCTTGCAGTCGTAGCGAAAGTCGACGTTTGCCCAGTCCGAAATTGCGATTACAATCCGTCCTTGCTGGCTTTCAACCCAACTCTGGGCAATGTGGATCTTCAGTGTCGAGCCTCGGTCGTGTATTGGATGGACCTCAAGGACTGAGAATGGCTTCTTGAGTTTCCTGTATCTTGCATGCAACGCGGCGTCGTCCAGATACTCGAAGTGAAACTCGTCCGACTGTGACGGCAGATCGTCTGTTATCTCCGGGTTTTTCCTTACGATCAAGTGGTGGTAATCAGTACGAATTCTGCTTCCTCGATCGCCGTCATCAATGTAGCCCCATTGCTTTCGCATCTGATCTACGCCCGCCACGAGAGCCGAGGAGTAGAGTCTATCGTGCGCTTCCGATGTTTCTTGCGAAGACGTGGGAATGACAAATGCCATAAGAGTCAAAATGAGTGCAGCCCACCCTCTGGTTGCTTGCACGAGAATCTCCTGTCTTGTCGCCATCATCCTAGTTCAGTTGGCGGGCCGGCTGTGTCAGGCGAATAACCACTAGTAGTGTCTTAGCCGTTCGGCATTCCCTCAGCGGCTGGCAGCCGCCGTTGATTCGACGCCACTTTCGGCATGAGTGGAAATCATCCACCCCAGCAAGCCAAAACCGGGCTTGCTTGGGGCCCCGGTCATGCACTTCCCGGTCTTGCCCAATTCCAAAGTCTTTCCGCTACCACTATGGTCGGCGGTAGATCCCACTCAAGCCAAAAGCAGGCTTGAGTGGGGCACCCGCGAGTCGTGCTCTTCCCAAGACCGGCCCGAGAGCGGTTGGTCGGCAAACTTTTTAAGCCGCCTTCGGTTTTCGGCGGCGCTCGCGGAAGCCTTCGATCAGCAGATAAAGGACGGGAATAAAGAACAGGTTGAGGATGGTGCTCATGATCATGCCGCCGAAAACGGTGGTGCCTACGGAATGGCGTCCGTTTTCGCCAGCGCCGCTCGCGAAGACCAGCGGCACAACACCCAGAATGAAGGCGAACGAAGTCATGAGAATGGGGCGCAGACGAATGCGCGCGGCTTCGACCGCCGATTCCAGGATGGGCATGCCGCGCTCGCGCAGTTGCTCGGCAAATTCAACGATTAGAATCGCGTTCTTCGAGGCCAGTCCTACCAGCATGACCAGCCCGACCTGGCAGTAAACATCGTTCTGCTGGCCGCGAAGCCACTGCGCAGAAAGCGCTCCCAGCAGCGCCATGGGAACTGCGAGAAGAATGATGAAGGGCAGCACGAAGCTCTCGTATTGCGCCGAGAGGGTGAGATACACAACGACAACGCCGAGAGCGAAGAGGATCAGCGTGGTCGATCCCGATTGCAACTCTTCGAGCGAAATGCCCGACCACTCATAGCTATATCCCTGCGGCAGAACCTTGGCGAACAGTTCCTGCATGGCCTGAATCGCCTGCCCTGAGCTGAATCCCGGCGCGGCCGAGCCGTTGAGTTCGGCGGAGCGGAACAGATTGTAGTGACTGATAACCTGCGGCGCCGAGCTTTGCTCGATGGTCATCAGGTTGTCGAGCGGAATCATGGCGCCGCTATCGGAGCGCACGTAGTACTGCTTCATATCCTGCGGGTGGGAGCGGAATTGCTTGTCGGCCTGTACGTACACGCGGTAGGAGCGGTTGTTGAAATTGAAGTCGTTGACATAATCCGAGCCCATGAAAATGCTGAGCGTGTCGATGATCTGGCTGAGCGGAACGTGCAGGCTCTTGGCCTTCTCGCGGTCGATGGTGATCACAAACTGAGGATCGGAAGCAGTGTAAGTGGAGAAGAGGCCGGTAAGATCTTTGCGCTGGCCCGACGCGCGCATCAAGTCGTGCGTGGCCTTGTCGAGATCCTGCAGGGTGTGGCCGCCCTGGTCTTGCAGCTCGAACTGGAAGCCGCCGAATTCTCCCAGGCCCTGAACCGCAGGAGGCTCGAAAGGAATGACCAGAGCTCCTGAGACGCCGAAGAGCGGGCCGCGCAGACGATTGAGGACGGCTGAGGCACTGTGCTCCAAACCTTTGCGCTGCGAGTAGGGCTTTAGGGGAAGGAAGACGAGGCCGGAGTTGGGCGCGCTGCCGGCGAAGCTGAAGCCGGCGATCGAAAAGGTGCCTTGAATCTCGGGAAAGTTTTTGGTGATGTCGGCAATCTGGCGGCCGATATCGCGCGTGTATTCGAGTGAGGCTCCGGTGGGCGCCTGAATGGCGACGATGAGATACCCCTGGTCCTCGGTGGGAACAAAGCCTTTGGGGACGCGCTGGAAAACGAAGAAGGCGAGGCCGAGGCCGATGGCGAAGAGAATGAGCGCAAGGACTTCAAAGCGGAGAAACGCGCGCAGGGCGCGCACGTAGCCGGTGGTGATGGCGGCAAGGACGCGGTCGACCCGGCCGGAAAACCAATTTTTTTCGCCGTGCATGCGGCCAAGCAGGATGGCTGCGAGGGCGGGCGCCAGGGTGAGAGCGTTGAAGGCGGAGATGGTAATGGAGAAGGCGATGGTCAGGGCAAATTGGCGGAAGAGAATGCCGGTAGTGCCCGGGAAAAAGGCGACGGGCACGAAGACGGCCACGAGCACGAGCGAGGTGGCGATTACCGCGCCGGTGACTTCGCGCATGGCGTCGGAGGCAGCTTTGGCTGCGCTGGGCTCGCCTTCTTGGAGGTGGCGCTCGATGTTTTCAATTACGACAATCACGTCGTCGACGACCAGCCCGGTCGCCAGAGTGATGCCGAAAAGCGTGAGCGTGTTGATGGAAAAGCCGAGCAGCTTGACGAAAGTGAAGGTGCCGATGAGCGAAACTGGAGTGGCGATGAAGTGAATGATCGTCGTTCTCCAATCGCCGAGAAAAGTGAAGATGACCAGGATGACGAGCAGGATGGCGGAACCCACGGTGAAAAGCACGTCGCGAATCGATTCGCCGACGGCATCGGTGGTGTCGAAGGCGGTTTCGTACTTCATGCCCGGTGGGAAGCGTTTGGCGAGGCGGGCGAGCTCGGCGAGGCAGCGCCGGTCGACATCGAGCGCGTTGGCGGTGGAAAGCTGCAGGACGCCGATGCCGACCGAATCCTGCCCGTTGTAGTCGAGGTCGGAGCTGTAGTCTTCGGCGCCGAGTTCGGCGTGCCCAACATCGCGCAGGCGGACGAGCGTGCCATCGGTGTTGCTTTTGAGAATGATGTCGTCGAACTGCGAGGCTTCCGAGAGACGGCCGATGGCGCGGACGCTGATCTGAAACTGCTGGCCGGGGATGGAGGGTTGCGATCCCACCTGCCCGGCAGCGACTTCGACGTTCTGCTCCTGAAGCGCGTTGACAACGTCGTCGGCAGTGAGGCCGCGGCCAGCCATGCGCACGGGATCGAGCCAAAGACGCATGGAATATTTGCGCTCGCCGAAGATCTGGACATCGGCGACGCCGGGCACGCGCTTCAGGCTGTCGCGAACATAGACGTCGAGGTAATTGCTCATGAAGAGCGTGGAGTAGCGATGGTCGGGAGAGAAAACGGCGGCGCCGAAGACGAAGTTCTCGGAAGTTTTTTGCACCGTGACGCCGACTTGTTTGACGGCGTTGGGAAGGCGGCCTGAGGCAGTATTGACGCGGTTCTGAATATCGACCGAGGCAAGGTCGGGATCGCGAGTAAGGTCGAAGGTCGCGGTGATCTGACTGACACCGTCATTCGTGCTGGCGGAAGTGAGATACTTCATGCCCTCGGCGCCGTTGATCTGCTGTTCGAGGGGCGTGGTGACGGCGGCTTCGACGGTTTGCGCGCTGGCACCGGTATATGACGCGGTAACGGCGACCTGCGGGGGGGCTAGATTGGGGAACTGCGCCACCGGCAGCGTGGGGATGCAGACAGCGCCCGCAAGAATGATGAGCAGGGCACAGACGGTGGAGAACACCGGGCGATGGATAAAAAAATCAACCATAAAAAACAGTGGCTAGTGGTCGGTGGTCAGTGGCTAGTTCGCACCATGTACTGCGCTACGGTTGAACCTGGCAACGGAAAACAGAAAACGGTTGAATCGCTACGAGCTGCCTTCCTGTGGTACTACGGGTGCGCCATCGATCAGGAACTGCGTACTTGAAACCACAACTTTGTCTCCGGGGTTCACGCCACCAAGCACGACATAATCGTTGCCGAGGATTTGGCCGATCTGAAGCGGCTTCTGGTGGGCGACGAATCCGCCCTTCTGATCGCGTTCGGCAATAAACGCAAAGTAAAGAGCGCCAATGCGCGAAACGGCGATAACCGGCACTACCGGCTTTTCCAGACTGTCCCATACGACGCGCGCGCGGATGAATTGCGCGGTGCGCAGCGACTCGTTGGAATTGGCGATTTGCGCCTTGGCGAGCACAGTTTGCGTGGAGTTATCGACCTGTGGCGAAACGAAGGTGATGTGGCTCGCAGCGAGCTTGTTTCCGGAGCCGTCAACGATTTCGACGGGCAGATTCATCTTAAGCGCGCTGGACTTTTCGATGGGCACATAGATGTAGGCTTCGAGAGTGCCCGGCCGGTCGACAGTGGTGAGCTGCGTGGTGGTCACGACGCGGTCGCCGACGCGCACCGGAATGTCGCCCACAATGCCCGCACGCGGCGCCACTACTTTGTAGTAGTGCAGCTGCACCTGTTGCTCGTTGACCTGGGCGTCGAGGGAGTGAAGCTGGGCTTGGGCGGCGTCGAGCGTGGCGCGGGCCTGGTCGAGTTCCTGCTTGCTGACCACGCCGGCGGCGGCCAGCCCGCTGACGCGGTCGTAATTCTGCTGCGCCCACTTGAGTTGCGCATCCTGCGCGGCGCGAGCATGCTCCTGGCTGTTGACCGTCGCCTGCTGCTTGGCGGGATCGATCTGCATGAGTGGAGCATCTGAGGCGACATGGTCGCCGGAATGGACGAAGATCTGCGTGATGATGCCTTCCACCTGCGGCATCACGACCGCGGAATCGCGCGACTTGAGCGTCGCCACGTATTCGGTAGTGTCGTCTACCTTTTGCAGCGCCGCGGTGATCACCTTGACGGGCATGGCTGGCGGATCGCCGCCGCCAGCTTTCGCCGTTTTATCGCCGCTGCAACCGGGTGTGAACGCGAGCAGGCCCGCGATTGCGGCGAGCAGAGGCACTGCTGACAATTTTGCGAAGAATCGATTCATAGCGCAACGGTAACCAGTCTTACCCAATCCAACAGCGGACCCGAGCCTTCATCCACCCGAAGTCGTTCCGTCCGGCGCGCCGCCACTCTGTCGGACGGCGCGACCCCACAGTTCATATTAGACTAATAGATTTCCTCAGCGCAGAGTTAGCTTCGAGAAATTGTTGTCGGCTCGCGATCGCGCCGGTTCGGTACGTTCGCGCATCCTCTAACCGCAACCACCATCCTCCGTCCCCAAAGTGCTAGATTGGATTCTGTCATGAAACCCATACGCAGTTTTGCCAGCGATAACAACGCCGTCGTACATCCCGAAGTCCTCGAAGCGATCCAGCGCGCGAACGTTGGACATGCGGTGGGCTATGGGGACGACCCATACACGCAATCGGCGGTCGCGAAATTCCGCGAGCATTTTGGAGCGGACGCGGAGGTGTTCTTTGTCTTCAACGGCACGGCGGCCAACGTATTAAGCCTGCAGGCGCTGACCCGGCCGCATCACGCCGTGCTCTGCCCCGAGCTTTCGCATATCTATACAGACGAATGTGGGGCGCCGGAAAAGTTCACCGGCTGCAAGCTGATTCCGCTGCCCGCGCCGCAAGGCAAGCTGACGGTGGAAACACTGGCGAGCGCTTATCACGGAATTGGCGACCAGCATCACGTGCAGCCGAAAGTAGTTTCGATCACGCAGTCGACCGAGATGGGCACGGTCTACAACCCGCGTGAAATCGAAGCTCTGGCGCGATTCGCGCATGAGCGCAGCATGTTTCTGCACATGGACGGCGCTCGCATTTCAAACGCCGCTGCCGCGCAGGGGCTGACGCTTCGCCAGGCGACGCGCGATCTCGGTGTCGATGCGCTTTCGTTCGGCGGGACAAAAAACGGGCTGATGGGAGCCGAGGCGGTGGTGTTTTTTCGTCCGGAGTTAGCCAAGGATTTCCTGTACGTGCGCAAGCAGGGCATGCAACTGGCTTCGAAGATGCGCTACATGGCCGCGCAGATGGAAGCCCTTCTGACCAACGATCTTTGGAGAACAAACGCCGCGCACGCCAACCGCATGGCGAAGTTGCTGGAGCAGGAAGTCAGGAAGATCGGCGGCGTCAAGATCGTGTATCCGGTGGAAGCCAACGGTGTGTTCGCCCAAATCCCGCGCGCGGCGATTGCCAAGATACTCGAGCAGTATTTCTTTTACGTATGGAGCGAAGAAGAGTCCGTGGTGCGCTGGATGTGCTCATTCGACACTACGGACGAGGACGTACGGGAGTTCGCTCAATTCGTCGGCAGGATCGCGGGAAAAACTCAGGATTAGAGGCAGACCTGCTGCCGAATCGAGCCGGCTTCGGCGTTTTGAGAGCCACCCCACGCGACCCTCGTCTCACCGCAAGTCAGTAATCCGCGGCTACCGTGACGCCGCTCTTGCTTTCGCCCAGCGAGCTCGCTGCGCAGCCGCAATCCGCTTGCGTCCCTCTGCCGAAATCCTGTGCTTGCGGCCGGTGGTAGCTCCGCCTCGCCGATAGGCATTTCCAAAGGCGGAGAGCGCGGTTGTAATCCGTTGCAGCTCTTTCTCGAGACGATTGCGTTCCTGCTGAAGTTGGGTCACGACACTGCTGACTAAGTTAGGCATAAGTGGATTGTATCACTTTCGGGCAGAGCAGGAGAGTTGCGGCTATACAACCTGGAGCGGCTACGTAGCGGGATTATGACTAAGCACCAAAGTGAAAGTAAAAAGCACAGAACCTATTGGCTTAAACAGCATTTCCTTAGTCGCCTGCGCGACGAAACATAACAGCCTCTCGGCGTGCTGCATATACCTGCGGCGACGCCAAAGCAATCTTAAAAGTCAGGCGCACCTAAGAGAGGACTCCTGTCAACTTGATTCGCCGAAAACCAAAGCGATCTTCTACGCCAACTCCAGTTCGATTTTCTTTGCAGCGGCATCGAGCTTGGCAATCCGAAAGCTCAGAATCTGCCCCGTTCGCAAGTCCTCCGGCTTCTTCGAAGCCAGCTGACCGCCGCTCTTCCAGCGCGCCTGTAACATCGAACCGAGCGACGAGAGATCGGCCTTCGCGGCGGATGGAGACGGCTGAGCCTCAGCGTCCTCGGCCGCACCTGGCTTACCCGGCCCGATGCGGCATATTGCCTGGACACCCTGGCCCAGTTCAACGCGGCCGCGTCCGCTGGAAATTTCGAGCAGCCTCCCGGTCACCACATCGCCCTCTTTGTGCTCGGCAAGATACTCATCGAGCCCGGTGGGAACGAGTTGCTTCATGCTGAGCCGGATGATGCGCCGCTCGGTGTCGAGGGCGATAATCTGCGCCTGCACGATCTGCCCAACCTTGAGCACATCCTGGGGATGATTGATCCGCTTCTCGGCGCTGATTTCGCTGACGTGAACCATCCCCTCCACGCCTTCGGCGATCTGCACGAATGCACCGAACTTGGTGATGCTGGTAACCGGGCCTTGGATCACCGTGCCCGGCGCGAATTTCTCGGTCGCGCCTGTCCACGGATCTCCCAACGCCTGTTTCAGGCCGAGAGACATGCGGCGCTCGGCGAGGTTGATGCCGAGTACCACGGCTTCGACGCTCTCGCCGACTTTCACCACGTCGCTCGTCTTCTTAACTCGCTTTGCCCACGACATCTCCGAGATATGAATCAAGCCCTCGACGCCCGGTTCGACTTCCACGAACGCTCCGAAGTCGGCGAGGCGGGTAACAACGCCGCGCACGCGGTCTCCGCTTTTGTATTTTTCCGCGATCGCATCCCAGGGATGCGGCTGAAGCTGTTTCATGCTGATGGCGATGCGACGTTTATCGGGGTCGATTTTGATAATGCGCGCGTCGATTGCCTGGCCCTCGGTCAGCACGTCGGAGGGTTTGTTGACGCGCTGCCAGGAAATTTCGCCCACATGCAAGAGTGCGTCCGCAGAACCGATATCGACGAAAGCGCCGTAATCGGTGAGGCTGCGCACCTGCCCGCGCACGGTGTCGCCTTCTCTCAGTTCGCCAAACCGTTTTTGTTTGGCTGCCGATTCTTCGTCTTCCGCAACCACGCGGCGATCGACGACCACGTCTTCGTCGTCCACATCGAGTTTGGTGATGCGGCAGCGGATTTCCTGCCCCACCAGCTTTTCCATCTCGGCCGCATCGCGCGTGCCGGTGCGCGAAGCCGGCATAAAAGCCGGAACACCGACATCGACGCGGAGTCCGCCTTTGACCGCCGCCGTCACAGTGCCGGCGATGGTCGCCTTGTCGGCAAAAGCCTTCTCGAGCGAAGCCCAGTCGGTGGGCTGCTCGACCTTGCCGCGAGTGAGTTCGTAGTAGCCCTCGGGGTCGCGGCCTTTCACCGTCACCTGAATCTTGTCGCCCGGCTTCACGCTGCCCGCGGGCACGGCGCTCAGCGGCAATTGCCCTTCGCTCTTGAATCCAATATCGAGAATGATGGCTTCGGCGGTAATCGCGATCACCGTTCCCTCGCGGCTCTGGGCGCCCGCTTCAGCTTTGCGGGGATGCGACTTTTCGTACTGAGAAAAAAGCTCTTGAAACGATTCGGTCGGCTCGTCGGCAGGCGTGGATTCTGGCGAAGTGGGAGTTTCGTTCTCTGGATCGGACATGGAAGAGTAGCCGTATTCTGTGGCGCGACCTTTAGGATACCATCGCCGACAGTGGTTGAAGGCAATCGGAGGGCGGCAAGGATCGATGGTGCGGCGGAGCGTGGGGGCGTCACAGCGCAGTTCAATTCACGACGCCCGGTGAGAAAATAGCGAAGTAGTCGCTACACCGGTTCGGCGAAATGACACCGTACGAGATCGTCGAACGCTAGATCAAATGTTAGTAGCGGCGACTGCAAGGATGCTCATGAAAGCGGCAGTGCTGGTTTCTCCCGGGAAGGTCGCGAATCGCCCTCTGAGCATCGAAGAGGTTCCACAACCGGCGCCGGGTTCGGGACAAGTTCTGCTGCGCGTGCTGGCTTGCGGCGTCTGCCGCACCGATCTCCACATCGTCGAAGGCGAGCTTCCCGTTCTCCGCTCACAGGTAATTCCCGGCCATCAGATTGTGGGTGAGGTCGTGGCGCCTGCGCCGGCGGAGCTCGCCGCCGGAACGCGGGTCGGTGTTTCGTGGATCGGCGGCACCGATGGAGAATGCTGGTATTGCCGCAACCAGGTTGAGAATCTCTGCGATTCACCGACTTTCACGGGGTATAGCGTCAATGGCGGCTACGCCGAATATGCGGTAGCGCGCGCCGACTTTGTTTTTCCACTGCCCGGCGAACTTGATCCGCTGCACGCCGCTCCCCTGCTCTGTGCGGGAATCATCGGCTTTCGCAGCCTGCGCGTTGCCGGCGTTGAGCGTGGGGAAAAAGTCGGCCTCTTCGGGTTCGGAGCGTCGGCACATCTTGCCATCGAGGTTCTGCGGGCGTGGAATTGCGAAGTCTATGTCTCCACTCGTGGTGCTTCGCATCGGAAGCTCGCGGAAGCGCTGGGCGCGAAATGGGTGGGCTCGGAAGTGGAGACGCCGCCGGTGCGACTCGATCGCGCCATCACGTTTGCTCCCAGCGGAGATGTCGTCATCGCGGCGCTCTCCAGCCTGCGCAAGGGGGGCATCGTAGCCATCAACGCCATTCACCTCGATCGTGTGCCCGAGTTCGATTACGACCACCTGCTCTGGGGCGAGCGCCAGATCCGCAGCGTCGCCAATATGACGCGCGCGGATGCCCGCGACTTCCTCAAGCTGGCTGCGGAGATTCAGCTCAAGCCTCGCGTTGCGACATTTGCTCTCGATCAGGCGAACGAAGCGCTGGCCGCGATCAAGAGCGATTCGATCGACGGCGCCGCGGTCATTGTTCCGTAGTATTTTGCGGAAAAAAGGACTCTTCGCGCTGCAAGCCTCCTGGCCCGCAAGTCCGCCGCAACTCGACTCTCTAGAATGCGGCCGTGGAGCATGGGCTGGTGCTAAAGAAAGGTCAGCGTATCCGAAACCAAACGGTGGAGATTGACCTTACGGAGGACGAGCGGGCTGGGGCGAGCATAGTTCATCAGATTGCGCAGAGTGACCGGAATTCTGCTCGATCTCGGCACGCTCTTCACCCTGCGCGTAATTCAGCTGCGTCCGCCCATCACCGAGTCGTGTGTCATAGCCTGAAGCGGCAGAGGAGAATGGATTGCACATTACCCGGACAGCCGGGAAGCGGCGAGTTTCGAAGTCATTCATTCTTCGAGTGCTAGACGTTATGATGGGGCACAACGGAAGGCTTGCGAAGCACAGTCGACGGGCTTCCTTAAGGTAATCCCAAACTTCCATACGAACTGGGGTAAGTAACAATCCCCCATGGCAGTTTGAGTCCCGTAATCGTCTGTAGCTGCTTGTAATTTAAGGCATCGACAACAGCTATGTTTCCTGATCTACCACAAGCTAAGAGAATCTTGGAATCATCTGGTGTGAATGTGAAATGCCAACATCTCTGCTCCGTGGGAATCTCGGCGAGTAACTGCAGAGAATCCGCAGAGAAAACCTGAAGCTTGCGGGCCAGCGCCGCAGCAACGAAAATACGCGTACCTGCGCGATCAAATGCGACACCGTAAGGCTTTGCTCCCGTTGGCACCGCCTTCTTGACACTCAGATTCGAGTCGAGCAGGAGCAATGTGCCCGATGACTCCATGGTCACCGCATATTCATTGCCTAACGGCGAGATCTTCAATCCCCGCGGACGAGTTCCGTACGATTTGAGATCGACATCCCGGATGTGTTGACCCGTCGCTTTATCGAAAACACCGATCGTATCCTGTACTTCATTCGCTACCAGCATCAGCTTTCCATCGTGGGAAAATTCGATGCTCTCCGTCTCCTGACCGGCGGTGAAAATTGGACCCGGCGCCCAATTCCCAACGTGGAATGTGGCTACCTCTGACGGAGGTCCATTCTCATCATCCTCAGCTTTAGCATTATCCGCGTTGACCTTTCTTTGCGAGGGAGGGCCGCCTGAGGAACCAGGTTCATGAGTGACAAAAAGCCGGCGTCCGGACGGGTCTGTCTTGACGAATTCAGGGTTTTCTCCGACGTGAACACGCCGAATCAGATTCAGGCTTGAGGTATCGAAAATTGCTATGTCGCCAGTGTTCTTGTTGGCTGTAACAAGGTATTTCCCATCATGAGTCACCACGAGCCCTCTCGGTGCAAGATCGCCCAGATCGATCCTACGGATCACTCGGAGACTATTCAGGTCAATCACGCTGATGCCGCCTTCTTCTTCAGTTACATAAGCGACATTCTTCGGACTTGGGCTGTGATGCGCTGGGAACGACGAACCAACCGCGAATGCAATCACGAAGATGATGAGCGCAAGAACAAACTTAATTAGTGCCATCGGTTTACGATGTCCTTAGTTATGAGGCTTGACTATCATTAAATCACGCCAGGTCTGAGCGCAGAGGAATGCGGGTGTTCGAAGGATAGCAGACAGCACAAGCCTGAGCGCACCCTGCTAGCCTGTGCTGCAAGCACATCATTCGGTTAGTCAATCGCCCCGACTCTGAAAATACGCCTAACCGAATCATGCACAACAGTGCTCGCAGTAAAGAATGAAGAGCACGGTGAGAAGAGCCCAACACTAGTCATCTGACTGGCTTGCCGCAGGGAAAACCGGTACCGCAATTACATTTTCATTACAATTTCAATTACACTCCGAACGATTTGATTCGTCTCCACCCCGGCTAGAACCCCCAGGCTATTGCAAACAAACCCAAAATCTGGTGGCGGCGGTGAGACTCGAACTCACGACCTACGGATTATGAGACCGTCGCTCTAACCACCTGAGCTACACCGCCACACTGTATCGGCAATGACTCACCGATAACGATCTACCGACATCGAACCGCTGTGCGCAGACGCCCCGCACAGGGTACTTAAAGTATCGCATACCCGGCGCGCCGCGGAGTCCCTCGCAGCGGAAAACACACGCAGCCCGTCGCCACGGTAAGGCAAACTAGAGCGCCTGCCCCGCGCAGAATCCCGAAGCCCACGCCCACTGGAAGTTGAACCCTCCCAGCTCTCCGGTTACGTCGACCACTTCCCCGATGAAAAACAGCCCTGGCACTTTTTTCGCTTCCATCGTCTGCGATGAAAGTTCGTCAGTATCCACGCCGCCCGCTGTCACTTCCGCCTTGCCGTATCCCTCGGTTCCTGACGGATTGACTTCCCACGCATGGAGCTTGCGTTCAGCCTCGGCAAACGCGCGCTCCGATTCTCCACTGAGCGGATGCTCTTCCAGCCAGCGATCCGCCAGCCGCCGAGGCAAAGTTTCGCGCAACGCCGCCTTCCATGCCGCTTCGTTGCGATGTCCGCGTTCGCGCAAACGCGCGTTTACATCCACACCGGGAGCAAGGTCGATTACGATCGGTTCCCGGCCATCCCAGTACGATGAAATCTGCAGAATCGCCGGACCGCTCAGTCCGCGGTGCGTGAACAGCATCTTCTCTGTGAAGCTGCGCTTGCCACTCTTCGCGCGAACCGTCACCTCAATCGAAACGCCGGCCAAGTCGCACCATCGCCGCCGGTCTGCTTCGTTGAACACAAGCGGAACCAGCGCGGCGCGCGTGGGCCGTATCTTCAGCCCGAATTGCCTCGCCAACTCGTAGCCAAATGACGTGGCGCCAATCTTCGCAATCGACAGCCCTCCGGTCGCAACCACCAGCCGCGGCGCAACAAAGCTCACGCCTCCGGCCCGCACTATGAACTGGCCCTCTTTGCGGACCTCTTCTTTGCGGACTTCCTCGATCTTCGCATTCAACCGGATCTCAGCTCCCGCCGTCGCGCATTCTGCTTCGAGCATGGCGACAATCTCGGCCGCCGAGCCGTCGCAGAAAAGCTGCCCAAGCTTTTTCTCGTGATAGCCGATGCCATGCCTCTCCACCATCTTCACGAACGCTTGCGGACCGTACCGCGCCAGCGCCGATTTCGCAAAATGAGGATTCGCCGAGATGAAATTCTCCGCGCTCGTGTGTAAGTTCGTGAAATTGCAGCGGCCGCCGCCCGAGATCAGAATCTTCTTCCCGATGCGCTCGGCCCTTTCCATCACCAGAACGCGCCGCCCGCGCCGCCCTGCCTCGATCGCACACATCAAGCCGGCCGCACCTGCTCCCAGAATGATGGCGTTGTATGCTTGATCCACGCAGGGTAGAGCTTAACAGGCTCTCGTGAGTTTCCCGCGCGTCAAGAATCTCGAAACTGCCTGAGCCATGGCCAACGCTTGTCTCATCAAAGTCCGCGGAGTCGTCCAGGGCGTTGGCTTCCGTCCGTTCGTCTATCGCATTGCCACCGACCTCCGTTTGTCGGGCTGGGTTCTCAATGGCGAAGAGGGCGTTTCCATTCATCTCGAAGGCGACGAGCCCAGCCTCCAGAGCTTCCTCGCTCGTCTCAAGAGCGAGGCTCCTCCCGCCTCACGCATCGTCGGGATTGAGGTCGCGCCCGCGCCGCCGGCCGGTTTCACCGGCTTCGCCATCCGCGAAAGCGAGCGCAAGCAGCGGCCGACTGTGCGCATCTCTCCCGATCTTCCAGTCTGCGACGATTGCCTGCGCGAACTTGCCGACCCCGCCAATCGCCGCCACGCCTATCCCTACATCAACTGCACCAACTGCGGCCCGCGTTACACGGTCATCCTCGGCCTTCCCTACGACCGCCCGAATACCACAATGAAGCCGTGGCCGTTCGACGATTACTGCGAGCACGAGTATCACGATCCCGCCAATCGCCGTTTTCACGCGCAGCCCGTTGCCTGTCCGGTGTGCGGACCTCATTATTACTTGCGCGTCGGATCGGAAACGGTTCGCGGCGACGACCACGTCATTGGTCGCGCCGCCGAACTTCTCGAAGCGGGCAAAATCCTGGCCGTCAAAGGACTCGGGGGCTATCACCTCGCTTGCGATGCCAAGAATGCTGAATCCGTCGCCGCCATGCGCTCCCGCAAATTCCGCAAGGAAAAGCCGTTTGCCGTGATGGTGGAAACCGTCGCCGCCGCGCGCGAACTCGCGGAGTTCTCTGAAGACGCGGTGGCATTGCTCACCTCCATTGCCCGGCCCATTGTTCTCGCTCCCGCCCGCACCGATTTGCCCGGCGTCGCCCCCGACAATCGAGAACTCGGCATCATGCTGCCCTACACGCCACTGCATCATTTGTTATTTGCGGCAGGTGCGCCGCCCGTCCTCGTCATGACCAGCGCCAACCGTTCCAGTGAGCCCATCGCCTATCTCGACGAAGATGCCTTCGACCGCCTCGCCGGTATCGCCGAAGCCTTCCTCGTCGGCGAGCGTCCCATCGCCCGCCGCGTCGAAGATTCCGTTGCCCGCATGGGCGCATTTGGCCCGGCTATCCTGCGCCGTTCTCGCGGTTACGCGCCGGGCGCTGTCGCAAACTTTCCACTTCCTTCACAGGCTGCGCGACCTATTCTCGCCTTGGGCGCCGATCTGAAAAACTCCGTGACCTTGGTCGTTGAGGGGCAAGCCTTCGTCAGCCAGTTTATTGGCGACCTTGACCACTACGAAGCCTTTCGCGCTTTTGAAGAGACCATTCGCGACCTGACCTCGATGTACGAAATTTCGCTCGATGATCTGTTGCTCGTTCACGACGCCCATCCCGAATATCGCTCCACCGTGCAAGCTCTCCGCATGGCCGCTGCAGAGCGGCACGCGGTGCAGCACCATCGCGCTCATATTGCTTCCGTGCTTGCCGAGCGCGGAGCCTGGGACAAGCGTGTGCTGGGCGTCAGCTTTGACGGAACTGGCTATGGCGACGACGGCAGCATCTGGGGCGGAGAATTCTTTGTCGGCAGCCTCTCGTCCGGCTTCGATCGCGTGGCTCACTTGCGTCCCGCCGCCCTCGCCGGAGGCGACGCGGCTGCGCAGCATCCCGTGCAAGCGGCTGCCGGTTTTCTTTCGCAGATCGAAGGATTGCCCGACCTGGGCGCAGCACCGTTCTCATTTCCTCAGCGATACGAAATCGCGTTGCAACTCATTCGCAAGAACGTCCGCACCTTCCCCACAACCTCCATTGGCCGGCTCTTCGATACGGCCGCCGCGCTCCTCGGCTTCACTCGCGAGATCACTTTTGAAGGTCAGGCCGCCATGTGGGTGGAGCATATCGCCCGTGCCGCCAACGAAGTCGAACCTTATCCATTTCCATTCGCCGGCGGCGAATTGGACTTTCGCCCGCTCCTCCGCTCTGTCGCCGTCGATCGCGCACGCGGCCGCAACATCGCGGAAATTGCTCGTGCGTTTCAGCGCGGCATAGCGCGTGGCGTTTCCGCCGCGGCCACGGCTCTGGCAGGCGCCGCCAGCCTCGATACAGTCGTTTTTTCCGGTGGTGTATTTCAGAATGAACTGCTTCTCACCGATCTGAAAGAAGAACTCCACCCTTCAGGCTTACAGCTCTGGACAAATCAGGGCGTTCCCGCCAACGATGGCGGCATCAGCCTGGGCCAGGCCGCGCTGGCATCACTGCGCGTTACGAGACAGGCCTAGAGACGTTCAAAACACAAACTTCAAGGCAGCCTGCATCAGACGCGGCGGCATGGCGCTGACCACATGTCCGAAGCAGGCCGTCTCCGCCGTGCCCGAGGAAAGCGGACAAGGGTTGCTGATATTGCCGTTAACCGCGCTCGGGCCAAAAAACTCGGTGTGGTTGAAAACGTTGAACGCTTCCATGCGAAACTGCAAGGCTTTCGATTCGGCGAGCCGAAGTTCCTTTGCCAGCGCTATATCGTAGTTGTCGAGGCCCGGGCCATAGAAAAAGCGGCGCTTCGCATTGCCCGGAGTACCCAAGGACTGCAAGCTGAAAAGCGAAGTGTTGAAATAAGCCATACCGTTGCGCGGGTCATGGCGCAAGTCAAGCGGGCCGGGTGCAAATTGCGGTTCGTCAATCCCGTAGTTATTAATGCCGTTCGGCTCCGTACCCAGCAATGAGTAGTCGCTGTAGTTGTAAAGAGTAACTGGAAAGCCGCTGCTGAAATGAGTTACTCCCGAAAACGTCCAGTCTTGCGTCCAACGGGTCGATGCCCGAACAACATGCTCTAAAGGCAGCCGATAGTCATAACTAACGACAATGTTATGTTTGATGTCGAAAGACGACAGCGCGTAACTCAAGGCCGGATTCATCGGGTTCACTTCCTCGCCCAAGTTGGAGGAATCATCCAGCGATTTACTGTAAGTGTACCCGGCGGAGAGTTGGAGCGGCCCGCTCCGGTGACGCACGCTAAGTTGGAGCGCATTGTAGTTGGACTTACCAATGGTCGACTGGTTCGTGTCACTGCCAAAATTTGGACCCAGCGGGCCCCGAGTGTGATAGCCGTCCTCCTCGAAGGGCCCGCAGCCAGGCTGACTCAGGCAAAGCGCAGGGTTGCCGGGATTGGCCTCTATTATCACCAGAGAGCGGTGCCCCTGATTGCCGACATAGCTTGCGCTGAACACTGTATTCGCTCCGAACTGGCGCTGCACTGACAACATATATTCTTCAACGTAGGGGATGCGGTTGGATGCAGCATACCCGGGAATGCCCGTGATCGGCTCATATTCTGACCAATTGATGTTCGGGTTGGGATGGGTGCTCGAGGCCGTCTGCGTGGCGAGCGCTACGGGAAAAGGCTGCGCCTGCGCTTGCCCAGTCGATGCGGTTACAAACGGCGTGGCGAATAGAGGAGGAGCCGGGCTCGAATAGGTGATGCCAAACGGTGCATTGCCGGCAAGTATCCCGATCGTTAGCGCCTCGATCTGCGAGTAATACATCCCGAAGCCTGCGCGAATGCTGGTCTTGCCCGCCTCGCCCAATATCTCTCCAAGAAGTGTGCCCTGGGCGGCTGCCGGCGCATAGGCCAACCCAACGCGAGGAGCAAAATCGAGGTTTCCCGCCGGCGCGAGCGTGCGCGGCACACCCGGGTCGGTCGGGAAAAGAATGCCCGGCGGTGCACCCGGAAACACAACCGATGACTTCCCGGTGTCGAACGTGGAAATTCCGTTGTTCTTTTCATACCATGGTTCAATGCGGTCCCAGCGCAATCCGTAGTTCACGGTTAAGTCAGAGCGAATCCGCCAGCTGTCCTGCGCATACAGTCCCAAATACTTGTTGCGTCCGTAGAACGGCTGCAACTGGCTCTGGTTGTATTGGCTGGGAAGTCCCAGCAGAAAATCTTCGAAGTCAGAAACAGTTCCGTTTCCTGTGAACAGAAAGTTACCGTTGAACTGCGCGATTGCATTGGTGTTGACCTGGTCATAGTGGAATTCCCCGCCAAATTTCACTGTGTGTCGGCCCACCACCTTCGAACAATTGTCGATCCATTGAAAGGTATTGTTTACCTGCCTGAGCTCATTGGCGTTGGTGCCGATGGAAAAGGCATTGAACACAATGTTCTCGACGCCCTCGCCACGCGGATTCAGCGGGACAATTCCCTCGGTACCCGCGCCGGTAACAAATCCCTGGGATGCCAGGCTGACGCCCAATCCACCCACAGGTCTTCCAAGGTCGTTGTTATCCCGCAGATAGCTGAAGTGGAAATCGTTGACCGCGGTTGTGCCGAGCGTTTTGGTGTGCCCGAGATTGACCAACTGCGCCCGGCCCAGGTTGAGCGCGTTGAAACCCGGAACGTTGGCGCCGCTCTGGCCGACGGGATAAGGGTTGTCGAGCGTGTAATCGTCGAGAAAATAGTAAGCGGAGAAAATACCCCACCGGCTGTTATCGTCGAGCCGATATGCTCCTTTGTCGTCGCGCAGGGTTTCGTTGTAAGCCGAGGTCGAAAAAGCGCTGGTGCCGACGTTTGGCAATGGAATGTATTGCAGCAGATGCGTCGCTGGCGCCGACCACGTGTCAGGGGGAACGACGTCGCCATTAGGGAAAATGCCGCTCCGCTCCGCCAACGTAGGAACGGGAATCAAACCGGAATCGATGCCTTCGGTCAAGCGAGTGCCTTGATAATCGGCGAAGAAAAATACGTTGCTTTTTCGGACCGGCCCGCCGAACGTTCCTCCGAATTGCTTTTGATTGAAAAGGCCGCGGGTGGGTGAAAAGTAGTTGCGCGCATCCAGACTCGTATTGCGCAGGAAACCAAAAAGATCGCCATGAAATTGGTCGGTGCCTGATTTGGTGATGACATCGATCTGTCCCCCGCTGTGCCCTCCGGTTTCCGCATCGAAGTTGCCGGTCCGGATGCGGAACTCGGCGATCGAGTCCAGGTTGGGAACGATGGCTGTTCCGGCGTTAACATCCTCTTCCGTGTCGCTGCCGTTGACGCTGAAAGCATTCGAGAACTCGCGCTGGCCGTTGATCGAAATCGTCCCCGGATTCACATTGCCGGAAGGCGAAAGAGCGCTGACGCCGACGTCCTGCTGCGTGCCGGAAGTGAGTGAGGTTGCCGGAACCACGCCGGGTTGCAAAGCGAGCAAATCGGTAAAGCTGCGGCCATTCAGTGGCATAGCGGCGATTTGAACGCCGCTGATGATGTCACCCATCTGCGTGTCTGAGGTTTCTGCGCGAACGGCCGCTTCGAGAACCACAACCGAGTCGGACCGCGTGCCGATTTCAAGAACGGCGTCAACGATCAACGAGCTATCGGCGCCCACAATCACTCCCACGCGCCGGTAAGGACGAAATCCCGCAAGATCAACTTCGATGTCATAGCATCCGTTAAGCAACAGGGGGAAGGTGTAAACACCCTTGTTGTCGGTTGCGACCGAGATTTTGAGAGCGCTGCTGGTATCGGTTGCAGTCACCACGGCCTTTACAACGAGAGCGCCGCTGGAATCCTTGACTGTACCGTGGATGCTGCCGCCGACCGCGGCCGGCGCAGCCCCCGCCGATAGAAACACGAAGAGCACCGCAAACAAGGATGACGTCGAGAATTTTCCCAGGTGAGCCATTTCGGACAGCCAGTTGCAACCGAGTCGCAACAAGCATACAATTAGAAGGCTAGGAGACAAGCGGTCAGACTGTCAACGAATTCCGCAAGATTCCGTTGCAACCCGTTTGCGATCTGTTGCGACTCGCTCCGGAGCCCTTAAATGCCTCTGCCCCAGACCGAAGTCCCCGGCCATCTACAGGGCCAGCTTGCTCTCCGCGGGGTCCGCATGACGGCCCAGCGCCGCGCCATTCTCACCGTCATCGAGACCGCTTCCCGGCATCTCGACGCAGCTCAAATTCTGCGCAAGGCCCGCGCCCTGGACCCTTCCGTCGACCGCAGCACCGTCTACCGCACCCTCGATCTGCTGAAGCGCCAGGGCCTCATCGACGAGCTCGACCTCCTGCACTTGAAGGGAGACGGCCATTACTATGAACGCCGGCTCGGCCGCGACCACATTCATATGGCCTGCCTGCGCTGCGGCAAGATCACCGAATTCGTTAGCAAGACCTTCGAATCGCTGAAGGGCCAGCTCGAGCGCGATTGCAGTTTTCACATCCTAGTTGCCCGACTTGAGGTCGGCGGATACTGCGCCGCCTGCCGCCGTTAGGCGAATTGTGGCCCTTGCCGCGCATCCCAAAATCCGCCGCTTGAGAGGATTGCTGGAGACGGTTATAGTAATGGCACTAGTGGGGTGAGCAGATTGTCACTTCCAGAAATGAGCCCTCAACAACAACGGCCCAGAATCACCCAAAAGGTTTCCAATGTCCTGCTTTCGCGCATCTTTTTTGAGGCCGTACCGGACGCCATGGTGGCCGTCAACCACGACGGCATCATGGTTCAGGCCAACTCGCATACCGTAAAGTTGTTCGGATACTCGCGGGAAGAGTTGCTTGGCCAGCCGGTGGAAATGCTGGTACCCCTCGCGCATCGCGATGAGCATCAGCACCACCGCGAACGATTCCGCCAGCGGGCCGCCGTCCGGCCCATGGGCGCTCACCTGGATCTCCGCGGCCGCCGCAAGGACGGCTCGGAATTCCCCCTGGAGATCAGCCTGTCCCCAGTCCCTACCGAATCTGGCATCCTGGTCCTTAGCGCCATCCGCGACATCAGTGAGCGCAAGCACATCGAAGAGGAATTGCGCCGAGCGCAGGAAGCTCTCAGTGCGAGCAGGGATCGCCAGCTTCAGGAATCCCGAAGCCGTTTGGCGATGATCGTCAACTCCTCCCAGGATGCGATCATTGGCAAGACTCTGGACGGCGTCGTCACACACTGGAATAAGGGCGCGGAACACATTTACGGATACACGGCCGACGAAGTGATCGGAAAATCCATTGCCATTCTAGCGCCCGATGACCGGCCTGACGAAATTCCCGGCATTCTGGAAAAATTGCGCCGTGGCGAGCGCGTCGACTATTTCGAAACCCTGCGTGTGCGCAAAGACGGGCAGCGGCTGCAGGTTTCCATTTCCGTCTCGCCCATTCGCGATTCCAGCGGCGCCATCATAGGCGCTTCCGCCATTGCCCGCGACGTGACCTCCCAAAAACGTGCCGAGGAAATGCTCCGCCAGGCACAAAAAATGGAAGCGGTAGGCCGTCTTGCGGGGGGCGTCGCGCATGATTTCAACAATGTGCTCGGTATCGTGTCCGCTTGTTGCGATCTGCTTCGCGATCGGGTCTCGACCCATGGTGTGCAATACCTCGATAACATCAAGGAAGCATCCAAGCGCGGATCTGCTTTGACTCGTCAACTGCTCACCTTCAGCCGCAGGCAAATCAGCGTGCAGCCCCGCCTGCTCGATCTGAACGACTCTCTCCGCGAGGTTGTAAAACTGCTGCGTCCGCTGATGGGCGATGACGTCCAGATTGTCGTCCGCCACGGCACAAACGCGGCCTATGTTGAATCCGATCCCGCCCAGATCGACCAGATCGTCATGAACATCGCCGTCAACGCTCGCGATGCCATGCCCAAGGGCGGAAAGCTTATTCTCGAAACGTCCCTTCAGGAGTTCGACGAAACATTGGCGGAACGGTATCGGCCCTTGAAAGCGGGCCAGTATGTTGTGCTCGCCATTAGCGACAATGGAATCGGCATGGACTCTGCGACTGCGTCACGGATTTTCGAACCCTTCTTCACCACTAAGGAGGTCGGCAAGGGCACAGGATTGGGGTTGGCAACCGTGTATGGCATTGTCCGGCAAAGTGGCGGGCACATTTTGGTCTACAGCGAAATCGGACGCGGGACCACCTTCAAAATCTATCTCCCAGCGGCCGAGTACAAGCTTGACCGCGCACCTGCCGCCGAAGCCACAGCCTTGCCGCCCCGGGCCCACGGCGAAATGATTCTCCTCGTCGAAGACGATTCGCTGATGCGCACTCTGACCCGGCAAATGCTCGAAGAACACGGATATCGCGTGCTCGAGGCTTCGGACGGCGCCGATGCTCTCGCGAAACTTCGGGAAAGCGGGGCCCATCTCGACGCCGTCTTATCCGACGTTGTGATGCCGGGGATGAGCGGGCCGGATCTGGTTTCCGAGCTAACTCGCCTGTTTCCCGCCGCCAAGGTCGTATACATGTCCGGCTACACGGGCGAACTCATGACCCAAAACGGCGAAAAGAAACGAGAAGCTCCTCTCCTCGACAAGCCATTCACGCGCCTGTCGCTGCTGGAGGCGATGCACTCGGCCCTGCACTGAATCTGCTTCTCGCCCAATTCTCCTATCGCCAACTAATGAGTGGGTCAAGTCTCGTTACGTGTTGAGTAAGGAATCGGCCCCGGGCAGTTGCCTATGGCTGGTAGCACCAGAGGTCATCCAAGAAACCGCTCGTGTTTGCGTTTAAGCCGGCACCACCGAAAAGACAAAAGATTCCCGAAGAATCAATCCAACTCGGGTCGCTGTAACGCGCTCCGGGGACGTTGCTGCGCGCAGGTATACCCTGCGCGCCGTAAGAACCGGGTTGATCGATGAACTTCGAGCCGCTCACCCAGGTCCACCGGCCGGCGCTGTACTTCCAAAGATCGTTGAGTAGGTCCCACTGACCGGTCGAGTCGTAGCCGTTGCCGCCGAACAGATAAACGTCTCCTGAGGAATCGATCCAAGTGGCGGCGGAGAGCCTTGCGCCGGGAATATTCGCGGCGTCAGGGATTCCCTCGACGCCGTACGTGCCGGACTGGTTAGTCGAGTCCGACCCACCCATCCAGGTCCATTCGCCCGAGCTGAACATCCAGAGGTCGTTCAAGAAGTTGGCTTGTCCCTTAGGACCGGGAGAACCACCGAACAGCCATAGATTGCCAGAGGAGTCCGTCCAGCCGCTGGCCTCAAGGCGCGCTCCAGGAACGTTGCCAGGGGCGGGCACTCCGATTGTGCCGTAAGAACCCGGCTGATCGACAAGATTCGATCCACTAACCCAGGTCCACTGCCCTCCGCTGTATTTCCAAAGATCGTTGAGATACTCGTCGTTTCCGGCGGAGTCGAAACCGTCGCCGCCGAAGAGCCACAGATTTCCCGAGGGATCGGTCCAGGTGACGGAAAGACTTCGAGCACCGGGAACATTGGCGGGCGCGGCAAGACCGACCGTGCCGTAGATACCGTTCTGGTTTCCAACGTTGGAGCCGCTCATCCAGATCCACTCGCCGGCGCTGTACATCCAGAGATCGTTAAGGAATAGGTACTGACCGGTCGAGTCGAACCCGAAGCCTCCGAAGAGCCACAGATTACCGGCGGAATCTGTCCAGCCGTTGGCTTGAATCCGCGCTCCCGGGACATTGCTGGGAGCCGCAATGCCCAACGTACCGTAGTTTCCCGCCTGGTTGTCGAGGCTGGAGCCGCTCATCCAGGTCCATTGCCCAGCGCTGTATTTCCAGAGGTCATTGAAATAAACATAGCCGCCGTTCTGACCGCTAAAGCCGCCGAAGAGCCAGAAATTTCCCGACTTATCCGACCAGCCCACCGCGAACTGGCGTCCTCCCGGCGTGTTGCTGGCTGCAGGAGTACCTTCGGCTCCGTAGACTGCGGTTTGGTTCTCCGTATTCGAACCGCCGACCCATGTCCATTCGCCTCGTGGGCCAAGGCGTGAGCCCCCGCAACCGGCAAGACCAAGACAAACAATCGCAGCAGCCCATATTCCCGTTGCGAGGATCTCACTTATCCATGTCCGCATCTATGATAAGTCCATCGGGATAACAGCTGAGGAACGTTGCAACTCACTTATCTTGCGCTCATGCAGCCGAGGGACACCATTAATGCGGACGTTCATTATTGCTGTGGCGCGATGGCGTCCCTTCTCACCCGTTCAGGTTGAGAACCAGTGGAGCCCATTATGTATGTAGCTGAAAATACTGGCCATATTAGTTGATCCACGTTTTACCTGCCGAGCATTGTCAAAGGCCTCCACCCCGCATCTCATAGCCGCAGCCGGAGGTTCAACTATGGCGGTTTCGATCTCGTGGAGAGGAAGCACAATGGCCGAGTTTGCCGAGCAGATGGATCCCACCATTTTGTCGGAAATTAGACAGACCAACGCCGGGAGCGCGGCGTTCCGCGACGCCGCCCGAGTCCAGGGCAGCTGGCTGGCCAGTTCCGAAAAGCGCGCCCTCATCTGGATGGCCGAGCGCCTGCCCGCCTGGGTGGGCTCCGATCAGCTGACCGTGCTTGGCTTCGCGGCGCAGATTATGACCGGCGTCTGTTACGCCCTCGCCCGCTACGACCGCCGCATGCTGCTCGCAGCCATCATCTGCTTAGCCCTGAACTGGTTCGGCGATTCGCTCGACGGCACCCTGGCGCGAGTCCGGCAACGGCAGCGTCCTCGTTATGGGTTCTACATCGATCACATCACCGACTCGATCGGCACCGCGGCCATGATAGGCGGCCTAGCGCTCTCCGGATACATGCATCCCGCCATCGCCATCGGCTTGCTGGTGGTTTTTCTGTTGCTATCCATTCAGTCGTATCTCGCGGCCTATGCCATCGGCGAGTTTCATCTCTCGTTCTGGCGCTTCGGGCCAACCGAGTTGCGAGTGCTGCTCGCGGTGGGCAACCTGGCGCTGTTCCGCTGGGCATGGGTGATTCACGGCCAATACCGCCTGTTCGATATCGGCGGTCTCATTGGCCTGGCGGGAATGCTTGCAATGCTAGTTTTTTTCAGTATGAAAAACACGGTGCGCCTATACCGCGAAGAAAGGATCGAATAAGAGCTCTAAGAATTTTCGTCAGCCCTCAGCCCCCGAGGTCGGGATGTAAGGTCTCAGGGTTTGGCTTTTAGCTCAAAGCTCGTAGCTTTAGGTTCCAGACTGATGGCTGACAGCTAATAGCTGACAGCTAACATGCGCTTCTTAAAATTCAACTTCGTCGGCGGCATCGGAGTCGTGGTTCAATTGGCCGCGCTGACGCTGTTGCGCTCAGGCTTCCACTTCGACTATCTGCCGGCCACCGTCCTTGCGGTCGAAACCGCCGTCATCCATAACTTCCTCTGGCACGAGCGCTTCACGTGGCGCGACCGCCCCTCCGCCCACGCCAAGGAATCGCTGCGCCGGTTCCTCAGGTTCAACACCACCAATGGAGCAGTCTCCATCGTAGGCAATCTCGTGATCATGCGCGCCCTGGTAGGCGGCTTACAGATGAACTACCTGGCCGCGAATCTGATCGCAGTAGCTGTGTGCTCCGTGGCTAATTTCCTGCTTAGCGACCGGGTTGTATTTTCCCCCGCGGATGCCTCGCTTCCTTCGGAGTAAAAGGCCCGTGTCAAGTTGAGCGGAGCGGTCCGTTCACGAAGTGAACTGCCCGCGGATTCGAAATATCCCTACCCGTGGCGCCGCGCCATTCAGGGCATCCCGACAGGTCGGCCGGCCATTTTGGGGGGTTACGCCGCGCGCAATTCCGAGCTATACTTTATTTAGGGATTATGCGCTCGCTCGGCTCCAATTCGCTCCGCATTTGCTGGATTGAGGGACGTGCCTGCCCGCGCCGCTACCTGCGTCTGCTCCCCTCGCGCATGCGCGCCAACCTCTTCGGCGACTAGTTTTCTTCTCCCGCCTTTCTGGGTGACCGAGCCTATACCGGCCGCCACAATCTAATTCTGCTGCATCGGTTCTCGGGTTTTTCTGAGAACCGAGAACTGGGAACTGAGAACTAAAGTTCCAGGAGATCTGCTATGACAACGAACACTCTCACTCTCGGCCCGAAGATCAAAACCGCTCTTCCCGGCCCCAACGCCAAGCGCATTGTCGCAGGCGACGACAAATACATTTCTCCTTCTTATACTCGCTCCTATCCAATGGTCGCTAAGCGCGGCCGCGGCATTGTTGTAGAAGACGTCGACGGCAACGAGTTCTTCGATTTCTCCGCCGGCATCGCCGTCACCTCCACCGGCCATTGCCATCCCGAGGTGGTCGCCGCCATTCAGAAGCAGGCCGCCGAACTCATTCACATGTCCGGTACCGACTTCTACTACGAAGGCATGGTCACCCTGGCCGAGCGGCTCTCGAAGATCGCTCCCATGCCCGGGCCGCACAAGATTTACTACGGCAACTCCGGCGCCGAAGCCATTGAGTGCGCGCTCAAGCTCGCTCGCTATCACACCAAGCGCCAACACGTGATCGCCTTCCTCGGCGCATTCCACGGGCGCACCATGGGCGCTCTTTCGCTCACGGCATCTAAGCCGCAGCAGAAGCGCCGCTTCTCGCCGATGGTACCGGGCGTCACCCACGTTCGCTATCCCGACATCTATCGCGGTTGTGTCGGCGGTCCGCAGGACGCCGAGCGCTTTGCCCTCGGCTGCGCCCGCTACATCGAGGAAAAGCTGTTTACCACTGTGCTCGCGCCCGAAGAAGTCGCGGCAATTTTTGTCGAGCCCATTCAAGGCGAGGGCGGATACGTCGTCGCTCCCACCATTTTCATGCAGGAACTGCGCCGCATCTGCGACAAGCATGGCATCCTGCTCGTTGTCGATGAAGTGCAGAGCGGCATCGGCCGCACCGGCAAGTGGTTTGCCGTCGAGCACACCGGCGTCCATCCCGATATCGTCTGCATGGCCAAGGGCATTGCTTCCGGCATGCCTCTCTGTGTCACCATGTCCAAAGCCGAAATCATGGACTGGGTGCCGGGTTCGCACGCCTCCACCTTTGGCGGCAATCCGGTTTCGATCGCGGCCTCGCTGGCCACGCTCGATGTGATCGAAAAAGAAGGTCTGGTGCGCAACGCGCAGGAAGTCGGCGACCACATGCTGAAGCGCATGGCCGACTGGCCGAAGAAGCACAAGGTGGTCGGCGACGTGCGCGGACGCGGCTTGATGATCGGCGTCGATATCGTGAAGGACCAGAAGACGCGCGAGTACGGTCGCAGTGAGCGCGACCGCATCGTCGAACTGGCATTCGAGCGTGGCGTGCTGTTTCTCGGCTGTGGCCCGAGCACCGTGCGCATCGCTCCGCCGCTGGTGGTCACGAAGGAAGAAGCCGACGTTGCGATGGACTTGCTGGAAGAATCGATCACTGCGGTTGAAAAGAGCATGTAGGACATAGGATCGAGGCTGCCCCATCCTTGCCGCGCTTTTTGCGGCAAGGGTGGGAGCCTTAATGCAGCCGCCGCTCGCCGAGTCATGGCAAGCAGGGAGTTTTGTAAGTTATTGAGTAATAAATACTTTATGAGTAAGTCTTTATTATTCAAAGACCTGGGGATTTTCCGTCGCTAAGACCGCTAAGTCTTTGACTTTAAAAGACCGCGACCAGGGGGGTCCCAAAGCAATGGTCGGAATCTGACGATTTAGGTCTGCGGGGATATTGATTCATGACCGACGCACTCCTCGAACTCGTCTACGGCAAAGGCGCTCACGTCGATCCGATCGCATGCATCGACGACATCTCCGCCGAACTCGCCGCGCTGCGCGTTCCCGGATATCCGCATTCCATCTGGCAAATCGTGCTGCACATGAATTACTGGATGGATCACGACCTCGCCGCTGTTCGCGGCGAGCATCCGCGCTATCCCGATCACGCCATCGAGAGCTGGCCAGCTCATCCCGCGCCAGCGACCGAAGTGCGGTGGCAAGCCGCACGCCAACACTTTGTGGAGTTGCTGTCGCAACTCGCTGCCTTAGCGGACTCCGATTCATCCACGCTGGAACGCATCGTCGAAGACGTTGGTGTTGCGAATACTCCCCGGCGCGCGGCCGTACGCACCAGGCTCTGGCAGATTGCCGTTCACAACAGTTATCACATTGGCCAGATCGCGCTGCTGCGGCGACAATCGGGTGCCTGGCCTCCCAAGCGTGGCGGCGACACCTGGTAACCGTTCGGCGACCGCCGCTCCTATCCGCATCCATACCGATTCTCAGCAGCTTCGGTTGCGTAGGCGGCAATGGAGCCCCAGGCCTGACTCTCATCCGACCAAATCGCTCGTGACATGGGTCACCGTATATGACCGCGGCTCTGCGTAGCTTGAGAGTGTACGGGTGCATTTCATGTTTCGCGGGTGCCTTACGCAAACAATCGTTCACGCGCTGGATCGAATGGGAGCGCGGCCCAACCCGCGAGATGACGCGCCCGAGCACCTGCGCACCGGCCAGCGCGGCGAGGAAGACGCCTATTTCTTCCTACGCCGGCGCGGCTACACCATGATCGCCCGCAACTATCGTTCTCCCAACCATCGCGGCGAAATCGACTTGGTCGGCTGGGATGGCGACTTTCTTTGCTTCATCGAGGTCAAAACGCGCACCACCCGCGACGTCAAACCAGCGGAAGCCGCCGTGGACCACAACAAGCGCAACGAGTTGCGCCTGGTCGCTCGCGACTTCCTCCGCCATCTACCGCAGCAGCCCGCGTGGAGGTTTGATGTAATCTCCGTGTACTACGATAGCGGCGCCCCGCACCCCACGTTCGAGCTGTTCCAAAATGCGTTTTCGGTGGCGTACAATCGAAGATTCGCAAGTTCGCACTGAAAGGATTTACAGTTGCCTGAACTGAGAAAAGACCCGATTGTAGGCCGCTGGGTAATCATCTCAACCGACCGGGCCAAGCGGCCCACCGATTTTGTACGCGAAGCGGTGAAGCTCAAGGGCGGATTCTGCCCCTTTTGCCCCGGCAACGAAAATAAAACACCGTCGGAAATCCTAGCCTACCGTCCCTCGAACGGCGCGCAGAAGGACTCTGTGGGTTGGAGCGTGCGCGTCGTGCCCAACAAGTTTCCGGCGCTGGGTATCGAGGGCAATCTGAACAAGCAGGCCGAAGGCATGTTCGACAAGATGAATGGAGTCGGCGCGCATGAAGTGATCATCGAGACCCCCGACCATAGCCTCAGCCTGGCCCAGCTGCCCGCCAAGCGCATCGAAGACGTGCTCTGGGCCTTCCGCGACCGCATTCTAGATCTGAAGAAAGACCGCCGTTTCAAGTACATTCTTATCTTCAAAAATCACGGAGAAGCCGCCGGCGCCTCTCTCGAGCATTCCCACTCCCAGCTGATCGCCTTGCCCATTCTGCCCGCTTACGTGGTGGAAGAGTTGCAGGGCGCCAAGCAGTATTACATCTACAAAGAGCGCTGCGTTTTTTGCGACGCCATCCGCCAGGATCTCGAAACCGGCACGCGCATCGTCGCCGAAAACGAGGATTTCGTGACCCTCGCGCCCTATGCTCCGCGCTTTCCGTTTGAGACCTGGATTATGCCTAAGCGCCACGAGTCGGCATTTGAGAACTCATCGTCGCAGATGTTCGAGAACCTGGCGAAAGCAATCAAACTGCTGCTCATGAAAGCCGACCGCGTGCTCGATAACCCGCCGTATAACCTGGTCATTCACTCCTCGCCCGTGCAGGACCCGACCAACGAGCACTACCATTGGCACATCGAATTCATGCCCAAGCTGACAAAGACCGCCGGATTCGAATGGGGCACAGGCTTCTACATCAATCCCACGCCGCCAGAAGAGGCAGCGAAGTTCCTGCGCGAGGCAAGCGTGGAGGATGTAACACCGCAATCGGCGGGGGTGAAGTAGGGCGCTGCCAATTCTCTGTGGTCGAGCAAAGAGCGTTTTATGGAGCCGAACATTGTTCCTCAACAAACAAGAAAGACGCTCCCGTATCGCTGGGGTTACTTCCAAGGAGTCTTCCTAATTCCCTTCTCGCTGGTGATGATTCTCGGGCACTTACAGACCTGCTCGTTTACCACCGCAGTCCCTTCCTGAACACACCGATGCTGCTGATGGGATTGACCGGAATACCATTGGCGATTACGATCCTGCGCAAGAAGAAAGTTCTGCTTTTCCTTGTTTACGCCATGTTTGGGCTTGCCTTACTTCAATGCGCGATGCAGCTCGTAACAGCTATCGTCAACTTCGCGGATCAAGGGGACAAAGGGAGCGCATTCTTCGAAGCGGAATGGTTGTTCTTCTGGTTGATCTCGATGGTGTACTACAGGAAAAGAAAACCGCAGCTCTCCTGACAGCGCCAATCAGCGAGTTTCAGCCCTGCGTCCGGTCCAGCACCTCAGCGTGCCACGCCATCTGAATCGCCTCTAGCTTCGCTTCATTCGATTTGGCCGGATCGTCTTTGAAATCCGGGAGCGCGACCACGTACTTGTGCAGGTCGGTGAAGCGCACGGAGAGCGGATCGATTTCAGGGTGCGCTTCCGAGAGAAGAATGCCGATATCTTCCGAGTCAGTCCAGGTAAGTTCTTTGGGCATAGATGAATGCTCCTGAAATATGCACTCGATACAACGCGAGTAACCGATTTGGGGTGGCGCAGCGGTTTACCGCTGCGATAAAGATCTTATTCTCAGTGACGGCTTTAGCCGCTGAAGGAAGCGACGCGGCGCACATCCCAGTTTTTTCACCAAACTGTTTAGCCTTTCAGGGACTTGATCGTTTCCTTAATGTTCTTCCGACACATAATTCCGGTTCCACGCCGGAATCTCCACCACCACTTTGCCCGGCTTTGTAATCACCGCCTGGCATCCGAGACGGGAGTTTAGCTGAAGGTCGGCGGCCATGTCGAGCTTATCGGCTTCGTCGTCTTCCATGGGCGAAACCAGGTCCGTACCCTCTTTAATCCAAACATGGCACGTCGTGCACGCGCAGTTGCCGCCGCACGCGTGGTCGAGGTCGATATTGTAGTTCAGCGCAATATCGAGAATCGACTGCTCCTTGCCATGATCTTTGTACGGCAGCTTGCCGTGCTCGAACTCTACCGTCTTACCCGCGGGCAAGAAAGTTATCTGCACCAGGTTCTCTCGCGGAGAGTCCACTGTCGCCGCTCCCGTTCCCTGTGTTTTTTCGTCAGACATAGAACTCCAAAATCGAGCTTTGAGCTACGAGCTATGAGCAACCAAAATCCAAATCTCTAGCAAAGTCTTGCCTGGCACGGATCAACAAATCCCCGCTTTCGCAAGTTCGAAACGACGGTGCCCGCTCGTAGCTCGTGGCTCGTAACTCGCAGCTATTTAAACTCCGCCTTCGCCACCGGATGTCCAGCCTGCGATGTTTCGCCCTCCGGCAAATCCGCATCAGCATCGTCCATGGCTTTGCCTTTGAGAGCGGACGAAACGGCCGTATCCATCATCAACTCCGCCAGATGCATGGTGCCCGTATTCAGCGCGTCGATCGTATTGCGGATCGCCGAATAGTCGTTGCCGTCTTTGACCGCGAGCAGGCCTTTTTCCAGCGTCTCGGCGTTCGTCCGCTCCGCGCTCGTGAGTTGCTGCCACGCCGGATTCGATTTTCCCTTGGCCAGAGCCGCCAGAATCGTATCGGCCTCGCGCCGCGCCTCAATCACCTGCCGCTGACGAAAATCCTCTTCCGCATAATCGAACGATTCGAGCAGCATGTTCTCCACCTGCTCATCGGTCAATCCGTAACTCGGCTGGACGTCAATCTCCGCTTCCTTGCCGCTGCGCTGCTCGCGCGCCGAGACGTGGAGGATGCCGTTGGCATCGATCAGAAATTTAACCTCGATGCGCGGCATGCCCGCCGCCATTGGCGGAACGCCCTTCAGATCGAAACGCGCCAGCGAACGGCAGTCCCGCGCCAGTTCGCGCTCTCCCTGCAGAACGTGAATCGCAACATTCGTCTGCCCGTCGATCTGCGTCGTGTAGTACTGCGTCGCCGACGCGGGAATTGTCGAATTGCGCAGGATGATCTTATCCGTAACTCCGCCCGCAACTTCAATCCCGAGCGAGAGTGGCGTCACGTCGAGCAGCAGCATTTCTTTTGTCGCGTCCGAGCCGCCGCCGAGAATGTTAGCCTGCACCGCCGCGCCCAGCGCGACCACTTCATCCGGATTCAAATCCGTGTGCGGCGTTCGCCCGAAAAGATCCTGAACCAACTGCCGCACCTTCGGAATTCGCGTCGACCCGCCGACTAGAACAACTTCGTCAATCTGATCCGGTTTCAGGCCCGCGTCTTTCAGCGCTTGCTTCGTCGGCCCCACCGTTCGCTCAATCACCGGCTGAATCAGCTGCTCGAACATTTCGCGCGTGATCTCGCGCTGATACCGTTGGCCGCCGGGCAGTTCCACATCCAGCTTTGTAGAAGGCTGCGCAGAGAGCGCAATCTTCGCCTCGATCACGGCCTTGCGAATGCGCTGCACCGCCTCGCCGCTGCGCCGCACGTTGAGTTTCAGATCGCCCTCAATATCGTCGAGCGCGATGGCGATGAGCAGATTATCGATGTCGTCGCCGCCAAGGTGCGTATCGCCGTTGGTGGCGACAACCTCGAAGATTCCGTCGTGCAACTTGAGAATCGAAATGTCGAACGTGCCGCCCCCCAGGTCGTAGACGGCAACAATGCCGTTCTTACGCTTGTCGAGACCGTAAGCAAGCGCAGCCGCAGTTGGTTCGTTGACCAGACGCAGAACGTCGAGTCCGGCAATGCGCCCCGCGTCTTTCGTCGCTTGCCGCTGCGCGTCGTTGAAATACGCGGGAACGGTAATGACCGCCTTCGTAACCGTTCCGCCGAAAAAGCGCTCCGCGTTGCGTTTGAGCTGCCGAAGGATCAGCGCGGAAATCTCGGGCGGCGTGTAAGTCCGGTCACCAATCTTGATGCGCAACACTTCGCCCGGCTGCAGGTCTTCAGCCAGCCGGAAAGGAAACAGTTTCAACTCTTCCCGAATATCCTCGACGCCGCGCCCCATCAACCGCTTCACGGAATAAACGGCATGGTCGGGTGTCTCGATCAGATATTTACGCGCCGAATTGCCGACGATCACCTGATTGGCGCCGTCGAGCGCAACAACAGACGGCACCAGGTTCAGCCCGTCCTCGCCGGGAATAACTGAGGGAGTCTCGCCCTGCATGTAAGCCACGAGCGAGTTCGTTGTGCCTAGGTCGATGCCGACAATGTGATCAGTAGCCATTTTGCAGATGTTTGCAGAGGTCAGAGGTTAGATTGCAGAGGTAAAATCAGACCCTGTGCGAGTTTTGAACCTCTGCAATCTAACCTCTTACCTCTAACCTAGTCCTCCATCGCCTCATTCACGTCCCGCACCAGGTTCCGGACATAGGTCCGCCGGTTCAGCACGTCGAGCATAGCGCCGAGAATCTTTTTGCGGTCTTCTTCGGTTCCGCCGTCAACGGCCGCATCCCATTTTTTCCACTCGCCCTTCAGCTCGTTGAAGAGCGCATCGTATTTCTCTTCCAGAGAAAGCTTGGCTTTGCCAATCTCTTCGAGCAGCGCAGGATCATCCTCTCCCGCTTTCTTCTGCACCTTCAACTCCTCCAGATGCATGTTGAGCTCGAAAACTTCCTCCAGCAGATCGGGAGGCACAGCCTGCTGCTTCATTTCTCCGCTGGCGCGCGCCTTCTCAGTGGCCCGCTTTGACTGCTCGCCCAACTCCACGCCTTCCAGCCGCAGCAAATATTCAGTCCGCTTGATCGGATCTTTCAGCGTGCGGTACGCGTCGTTGAGCATCGAACTTTGCTCCAGGCTCCACTCCCGCTCCTGCTCGCCGGCCTGCGAAAACACATCGGGATGCAGCCGCCGGCTAAGCGCGTAGAACTCTTTTTCGAGCACCGCCGTGTCCAAATCGAGTTTGCGCGGAAAGCCGAAGAAGGTGAAGTAGTCAACCGGGACCGCGGGCTGCACCTTGCCGCACGCGCCGCAAAAGTGGGTGGCGCGCATGGTGCCGCACGACCAGCAGCCCGTGGATGACTCCCCGGGCACAATCACTGACGATTTCGATTCCGACGTTGCCATAGTCAATCCCGTACACAATTTGAGGCGGACGCTATGCCCGCCCCGGAAAACTAGCTTCGAACCGCGGGCCTCGCGCAAAGCCGAGCCTCGCTGTCTCTTGATAAGTGGAGTAACTGCAGCCCACGCCCGCCTTAGCTCGCGACTCGAAGCTCTTTACGCCGAGAACGAAGTACCGCAGCCGCACGACTTCGTCGAGTTGGGGTTCACGAAAACGAAGCCCTGCTGCATCAACGTCTCCTGATAATCGAGCGTCATGCCATGCAGATAGATGAACGACTTCGGGTCGACAAATACGCGCACGCCGCCGAATTCAAAAATTCGGTCGCGCTCGCGCGGCTGTGTATCAAAGCGTATGTTGTAGCTCAGGCCAGAGCATCCTCCGCCCTGCACGCCGAGCCGCAACCCGCCCTGCTCGGCCGAGATGCCTTCCTTGGCCAGAGCTGAGCGAATCTTGGCGATCGCTTTTTCCGTAACCTGGAGCCCCTTGCCGGCAGGCTCCAGCACATTTAACGGTTCGTCTTTGGTTACTTGGTCCATAATTCTGAGTAAATCAATTCTGAGTAAATCCTGCGCCAGCAAAGTTAGCGACTTACTGCGCTTTCACTTCGACCGGCTTTCCAACTGCCGCTCCCTGCTTTTTCTTCCAGTCGCCGATGGCGGCGCGGATCGCGTCTTCCGCCAGCACGGAACAGTGTATCTTCACTGGCGGCAGTGATAGTTCCTTCACGATCTCCGTGTTCTTGATCTCGAGAGCCTGATCGATCGTCTTGCCCTTCACCCACTCGGTGGCGAGCGACGATGATGCAATCGCAGACCCGCAGCCGAACGTTTTGAACTTTGCGTCTTCAATCACGTTCGTTTGCGGATTCACCTTGATCTGCAGCTTCATCACGTCGCCGCACTCGGGAGCCCCAACAAGGCCAGTCCCCACATCTTCACTGGCCTTGTCGAACGAACCCACGTTGCGCGGATGGTTGTAGTGGTCAATTACCTTATCGCTATATGCCATTTGTTACTCCTCACCCCTTACTTAAGGTTTCAAAATTCTCAACTTCGGACCTCGAGCCTCGAGCAATCTTCTGACTCAGCTCGCTCGCAGCTCGTAACTCGTGGCTCGCAGCTCTAATGCGCCTCTGCGGCCCACTTCACGCTCTTCAGGTCTACGCCCTCTTTCGCCATTTCGTAGAGTGGCGAAAGTTCGCGCAGCCTCTGCACGGTGTCGACCACGCGGTCGGCAACGTAATCTACCTCGGCCTGCGTGTTGAAGCGCCCGATGCCGAAGCGAATCGAGCTATGCGCCAGATCGTCCCCGGTGCCGAGAGCCTTCAATACATAAGATGGTTCCAGCGTCGCCGAGGTGCAAGCCGATCCGCTCGAAACCGCAATATCGTTAATCCCCATCAGCAGCGACTCGCCCTCAACATACGCAAAACTAATGTTGAGGTTTCCGGGCAGCCGATGCTCCATCGAACCATTGATATAAGTCTCGTCCAGCCGGCTCATGATGCTGTCTTTCAGCCGGTTGCGCAGACCCGCCATCTTGCACGACTCCTGCGCCATTTCTTCCTGCGCGATCGCGCACGCCTTGCCTAAACCAACGATGCCTGGCACATTCAGCGTGCCCGAGCGCATACCGCGCTCGTGGCCGCCGCCATCGATAATCGGCACCAGTTGTACACGCGGGTTCTTGCGCCGCACATAAAGCGCGCCCACTCCCTTCGGCCCATAGAGCTTGTGCGCGGTGATCGACGCGATGTCGATATTCATCTTGATCACATCGATCGGAATCTTACCGATGGCCTGCACCGCGTCCGTATGGAACAGCACCCCGCGCTCGTGGCAAAGCTTGCCAATTTCCGCAATCGGCTGTAGCACGCCAATTTCGTTGTTCGCCGCCATGACGGTGACGAGGATCGTCTTGTCGTCCATGGCGCGCTTCAGGTCATCCATATCGATGAGCCCGTCCTTCTGCACCGGCAGGTAAGTCACGCGGAAGCCAAGCTTCTCAAGGTGCTTGCAGGTGTCGAGCACGGCCTTGTGCTCAGTAACTGCAGTAATAATGTGGTTGCCTTTCTCGCGGTACATCTCGGCCACACCCTTGATGGCGAGGTTGTCGCTCTCGGTCGCGCCCGAAGTAAATATGATTTCCTTCGCGGTCGCACCAATCAACTTGGCGATGCGGTCGCGCGACATCTCCACCGCTTCCTCGGCCGCCCAGCCAAACGGATGGTTGCGGCTGGCCGCATTGCCGAACTTGTCAACAAAATAAGGAAGCATCTCTTCAAGCACGCGCGGATCCATCGGCGTGGTCGCGTGATTATCCATATAAATGGGCAGTTTGATGCCCTCGGGCAGAGGGTCGTGCTGTCCATTGTTTTGCGCGCTCGTATTCTGACTGCTGGCTTTCTGAGTGCTCGGCGTCGCCGTCTTTACGCTACTGCTCATAACTCTTGTTTCTCCTTCGATACCTTTTCTTATTAACTCGTTACGAAATCGATATCAATTCCACCGGCTTCTTCACTTCAATCGTTTCCGGCTCTTCGCGCATCTGCGAAATCTTGATGTTCTTCAGCACCTGCTCGATGCTCTCATTCACCTTGCGCAGCGGCTCGCGAATCGTGCATCGGTCCGTCTGGTCGCATTCGCCACGCACCGTCACGCACGAAGTAATGAACAGCGGCCCATCGATGGCCTTGATCACCTCAAATGCCGAAATCGTGCGCGGATCACGCGCCAGCGTGTACCCGCCCTTGATACCGTGCTGCGAAGTCAGCAATCCTGCCTTGGCCAGCCGCTGCAAAATCTTCGCCAGCGCCTCCTGCGGAATGCCGTACGCGTCAGCAACGTCTTTAGCGCTGCACGCTCCATCGGCGGCGCGCTCGGCCAGATGCTTCATGGCCATCAGTCCGTAGTCGGCTTTCTTAGTCAGCTTGAGCATTTCCAGTCAGCTTCAGCATTCGCGCCAGGCGACTTCTTGGAACGGACGCCCGATTCCAATGGCGACCAATATAGTCGGATAGAACTACGACTCTTTCGGTCGCCTTTTATTTTAATCACATCCGCCCCTCCAACGCAAGGACGAGCAGCCAATGGAGAAAACCTGGGGTCGAGCTGTAAGCTTATTGAATTTAACGGTTTACGGTCTCGAAGAGCTTTGATCGAAATTAAACAGCTGCTCAAAAAGAAACTGAGGACGTTCCGGCGGCGCTATTTCTGGTTCGTCCCTTGGCGGCATAGAGCATGGTAACCAGCCCAGACTGTCTTTTGGGGACTTGACTTCCAGCCCGACCGGCCCCAAAATACCGCCAATTTCGAGAAATCAGCCAAATCCCCTCCAAAAGCCATGAAGCACGTCCTGACCATATGACGCCCATCCACCCGTCGCAGTCAGCTAAGTCGAAAATTGATCCGAGTCTGTGCAAGCATCCACAGGTCGAGATCGTGTCTCGCGATGAAGATTCCGAATACGTCGAGTGCAAGGAATGCGGCGAGGTGTTCGAGTCGAGCGAGTTCAGAGATATGGAAATCGAGAAGACGAAGCTCCAGGACGAAGAATAGCCTTCCGTGCGATCCAGCGTTTAGTAGTTGTCATCCTGAGCGGAGTAATCGCTTCGCGCAGCGAAGCGCTTGCGGAGTCGAAGGACCCCTACTCACTTACATTCGTCGATCGCGTGTCAGGAGTTCTCCCCATGATCGCGCTAACGAATTCTCAGCGACTGTCCACTAGCGTGGTCCTTTGATCGCAATCACGAGGTTCGCCGCTGAATCCACCCAGAACTTCTTCCCCGGCGGAATCACCGTCGTCGCACTGTACTCGGTAATCACCGCCGGTCCTTTTATCACGTGGATATCTGTCTCACTGGCTCGGGGCAGTTCGCTGCGCTCATATATTGACGTAATTTGCCTCTCTTCAAACACCACAGGCGTTCGCTCGGCCGGAGACACTCGCGCCCCCATCATTCGTCTTGAGAGAGCCCGCGCCGGCCTTGTTCGCGGCATCTTTTCTATCGCCCCCTGCGGCGTCCGCAATCGTGCCCGCAGCCGCACCGTGACCAACTCAATCTCCCGTCCCGCATGGTGATAGCCGTAGCGCCGCTGATGCTCTTCATGAAAACGCGCAACCGCATCTCCGCTCGCAGGCACGTTGAGTTCATAGCCTTGCCCGCGATAGCGCAGATCAAGGCTCTTTTCCAAACCGATGGACCGCAAGTTCTCCCACCGCTCTTCGGCAAATGCCTGCCGCGCCACCGTTTCCAGCTTGCCAAATTCCAGCGCCAACTCCGCTCGCGGAATCCGCTCGCGCAGCCGCCAGAGCAGCGTCCGCGAGAAATCCTTCACCACATCGCTCGTCAGAATGCCAAACGCCGAAAGCGCTCCGGGCCGCGCCGGAATAATCACCGTGGGAATCGCCATCGCTTCGGCCAGTTCGCAGGCATGCAACCCTCCTGCGCCGCCAAATGCCACCAGCGCAAATTCGCGCGGATCGTAGCCCCGCTCGATCGAGACCACGCGCAGCGCCCGCTCCATGTTCGCATTCACCACGCGCACCACGCCGAGAGCGAACTGTTCGAGCGAAAGCCGCGAACCCTTCTGTTTGAGCCAGTCCGCCGTGATGCGCCGCGTTCGCTCCACGTCCAGCGCGAACTCGCCGCCCAAAAATCGGTTAGGCCGCAGCCGCCCGAGCAAAAGATTCGCGTCCGTCACCGTCGGCTGCGTTCCGCGGCCATAGCAAATCGGCCCCGGGTCGGCTCCCGCGGATTCCGGTCCCACGCGCAGCAAACCCCCGGCATCGAAACGCGCCAGCGAACCTCCACCCGCTCCCACCGTGTGAATTTCAAGCATGGGTACGCCCACCGGCAGCCCTGCAACTTCCGACTGATTTCCCGCGCTCATCTCGCCCTGCACCGCCGCGACGTCAGTCGAAGTCCCTCCCATATCGAACGAGAGAATTTTCGTGAACCCGCTGCGCGCCGCCGACGCCACCGCGCCCACCAACCCACCCGCGGGACCGGACAAAACCGTACGTAATGGCTCTCGAGCCGCCGCTTCCAGCGCCGTGATCCCCCCACTGGATTGCATGACAAAAATGCGGGGAGCGGACGGATTTAGGGTGGCGCAGTGCTTCAGCGCTGCGCTAACCGGCCCGTTCCGCGCAGCGGCTCCAGCCGCTGAGGTCACTCGCTCCGCCAGCCTCTCCATGTAACTCTGCATCAGCGGCTGCAAATATGCATTCACCACCACAGTGCTCGTGCGTTCATACTCGCGAAACTCCGGCAAGATCTCATGCGAAACCGAAAGCGGCACGCCCAGCCCGCCAAGCGCCGCCGCCACGCGCTTCTCATGTTCCGCATTGGCAAACGAAAACAGCAGACAGACCGCAATCGCCTCAGGCCGCGCCTGCAACAACGCTTTCCGCAGCCGGGCTAATTCTTGCTCCGAAGGGCACTCCAGCGCCTGCCCCTCCGCGCCAACTCGCTCGCGCACGCCCAAGCGCATGTCGCGGGCGACCAGCGGCGCAATCCGGTCGAAAAAGAAATCGTAAAGACGAGGCCGCGCCTGCCGCCCAATTTCGATCACATCCTCGAACCCTGCCGTTGTGACCAGCGCAACCCGCGCCCCTTTTCGTTCCAGCAGCGCGTTCGTACCTACAGTCGTGCCATGCAGCAGCGTCAAGCCCTGCCCAACGCCGATCTTGCCCAGCGCTTCCGTAATAGCTCGCGACGGATCGTCCGGCGTGGAAAAAACTTTCAGCGTCTTCAGTTCGCCGTTCTCTACCCAAACGCAGTCGGTGAACGTTCCGCCCGTATCGATAGCCACACGTGGTTCGCGGCGCCGCGCAGGATGGCGCCCAGCATGGCGAGCAGAATGAAAAGCCCGGTTCATCAACACGGAAGACTACCATGCCCAACAAACCGCCGAGCCCGTATGACCAATCGCGTTTTGCCGGTGCCCTAAGGATAAACGGCGTGGCCCGCGTCACTGCCGTATCCTGAAGGCTGGCTGTGAGGGCGCATTTCCTCCGGGGGCAACGTGAACCACAAGACCTGGAAAGCGTGGCTGGTGCCGGGCGGCGCGGTATTGGTTGCCGCGGTCACGCTCGTGAACAGCTCGTTATTCGCGCAGGGTGCCTCGTCACTTTCCTTTTACTATGTCGCCGTATTTGCCGCTGGCCTGCTGCTCGCCTGGCGATTCAATTCCAGCCGCATCCTGTTTTCGCTGCTCACCCTGCTGCTGGCGCATTGCGCGGTTGTTTTCTTTTCCGACGGTAGCCTCCACAACGGCCCGGGCCGGATGGCCGTCACACTGGCCGCGCTGCTGGTGCCGCTCAACTTCATCGTGTTTGCGGCCACACGCGAGCGTGGACTCATCATCGCCGGCGTGGCCCCGCGCTTTGGTCTGCTGTTTCTCGAATCCGTCGCCGTCGCCGTCCTGTGCCGTCCTGAAAACAGCCCGGCTCCCATTCACTCTCACAACGCAGCCAGCGTTCCTCTTTGGACGCTCACCGCGCTGGCCGCCGCCGTCGTGGTCTTTGTCCGGCGCTATCTGCAAACCCACAAACCCATCGAGCCCGGATTCGCCTGGTCCATGGCGATGGTTTTCCTCTGGCTCGAATTCGCGCCCATCGGAAAAGCTTCCGACGCCTACGTGGCCAGCGCCGCGCTCATCATCGCGGCCTCTCTCATCGAGACTTCCTACGTCCTCGCCTACCACGACGAACTCACCGGCATCCGCGGCCGCCGCGCTTTCAACGAAGCTCTACTCTCGCTCGATCAGCAGTACGCCATCGCTATCGTCGATATCGACCACTTCAAGCAGTTCAACGATACCTACGGCCACGATGTCGGCGATCAGGTCCTGTGCATGGTCGCTTCGCGCATCAACAAGGTCGAAGGCGGCGGCCACGCGTTTCGCTGCGGCGGCGAAGAGTTCGCCGTGATCTTCCGCGACACTTCCGCCAAGGATGCCTTCGAGCATCTCGAGTCGCTGCGCCAGATGATTCAGGATTCTTCGTTCCGCGTGCGCGGCGACGAGAGAAGAACCAGCGCGCAGCAGGAAGAAGCCGACCGCCGACAGGCCGCCGACCGTCGAAGGCCCGCAAAAAAGAAGGCGCCCGCAGCCTCGCCGCTCCGCCAGCCCAGTCCCACCGACGGCTTGTCCGTCACCGTCAGCATCGGCGTTGCCGAGCCCAGCACGCGCTATCGCCAGCCAGAGCAAGTAATCCAGGCCGCCGACCAGGCCCTGTATCGCGCCAAACAACGAGGCCGCAACCGAGTAGAACTCGCCTCCACCGCCCCGCTGCGCCTGGAGCGCACCAAACGCGCCAGAGCCTCCCACTCGTAATTCTGCGGCCCGTCACCAATCCCGCAAATGAATCACCAGCAGCACCACCGTCGCGCCCAACGGCAGCAGCAAGCCCGACCGTAAGCTTCCTGTCGCTTGTGACGTGACTCCCACCAACCACGAAATAACCGCCGGACCCAGCGCAGCCAGCGTGAACATGAACGCGCCGATACTGCGCGCGGTCACTCCAAAGTGATGCGAAAGCCGCGCAACCGTGATCGGATAGAGCGTGGCGAAACTCAGGCCCGTTACCATCGCGCCCAGAATCACTCCGGGCAGCGATGGCGAAACCAGCAGCAGAACAATGCCAGCCGCGGCGGTCGCAAACCCGGCGCGCAGAATCCGCCGCTCATAGATGTCCGACACAATCAACGACCCCAACCCCCGCCCCGCTGTCAAAGCCGCCCAGAAAAATGCCGGCATCAGCGGCGCCCAGCGCGTTCCCAGCGGTCCCAAACGCGCCACATAGGATCCAATCCATCCGCCAACCGCCGTTTCCGCACCTGGATAAAGAAAGAACACGGCCGCGAACAGCCAGATCACCGGATTGCGCGCCAGCTCTCGCCATCGCACTTCGCCGTCTCCCGCGCGGCTCGCAGCCGGAAATTGCAATCCCCACGCCGCCACAGCCAGCACAATCAGCACCGCCGACACAAAGCCAAGAAACACCGGCACCATTCCATGCGCCGCAGCCCACGCGATCATCAGCGAGCACATCACCGCGCCCGCGCCCCAGAAAAAATTCAGCAGGTTCATCGCGCTAGCGCGCGAGTCGGGAGGAGAGATTTCGGCGACCAGGAGACTGTCGGTCGGAATGATCATGCCGAGTCCCAAACCATAGAGGCCCACAGCGGCCATCCCCAGCGCCGCCGATCCCATTAGTAGCGTGGCCGATCCCCCCGCCATCAACAGCAGGCCTAGTAAAAATGCCGGACGATATCCCCGCCGGGCCATGAGAACGCCCGCCAGTTGCACGCCCAACATCTGCGAGAAAAACTGCACCAGAAAAAGATTGCCCGCCTGCGCATCGCTGAGCTGCCAGCGCGCGATCAGCAGCGGCAACATTGGCCCCAACAGCGTCGTCAGCACGCCCGTAGGCAGAAATGCAGCCAGCCCCGCGTAACTCAACCTTCGGTTGGAAAGGACTTGAGCGCGCTCCAGTTCGGTGGTCGCCATGAAAAAGAAAACTTCCTTGCGCGATATATGATCCCCAATGCTGCTATCCAACGGCTCAAAAACGCCCCAGGATCTGATCGAAGAATAAATGATCTATTCCGCTCTCAGGCGACAGTGGATGAATTGTTCTGGTGTGTAACCGTTATGAAACGTTCCATGGGAAGTTCGGCCGGCCCCGCGGAGTGTCCTTCGGCGGCGCGAAATCACGATGCACCTACACCACCACCGTCGTCTCCGTCTCCGCATAGAGTTCGTCGATCTGTTTGCGATAGCGTTCCTCAACCACCTTGCGCCGAAGCTTGAGCGACGGAGTGAGCGCGCCATCCTCAGTCGTAAACTCATCCGGCACCAGCAGCAGCTTCTTCAGCGTTTCAAAGCGTGCCAGGCCGTGGTTCACCTCGCCGACAATGTGTGAATAGAGCGCCTTCACTTTCGCATTGCCGATCAGTTCTTCCCGCGAAGAATAAGAAACGTGATTGGCGCGCGCCCACTCCTCGAGCAGCGGAAACGCAGGCGCAATAATCACGGAAGCAAACTTCCTCCGGTCACCGACTACTACCGCGGTTCCGACAAAAGTATTCAGCTTGAGCGAATTCTCAATCGGCTGCGGCGTGATGAACTTCCCGCCCGAAGTTTTGAGCAGGTCTTTCTTCCGATCCGTAACCGACAGAAATCCCTCTTCATCCAGCATGCCGATGTCGCCGGTCTTGAACCAGCCGTCCACAAATGCGTTTCGCGTTTCATCCGGCCGGTTCCAGTAGCCGCGAAACACCGACGGCCCGCGCACCAGGATTTCCTGATCCTCTGCAATCTTAACCTCGACATTCGAAAGCGGCCGCCCCACCGTGCCCAGCTTGTGCGCACGTGGCGTGTTCACGGCGATCACCGGCGAGGTTTCCGTCAGTCCATAGCCTTCGTGAATGCGAATGCCAATGCTCGCGTACCACGCCCCCATTTCTTTACCCAGCGGAGCTCCACCGGAAACAAAATGCTCGACCCTGCCGCCCAGGCGTTCGCGCACCTGCGAATAGACCAGCTTGTTTGCCGTCTTCCAGGTAAGCGCCCGCGGCGTTTCTCCCGCAAGAATTTTGGCTTGATGCCGCCGCCCCACCGACAGCGCCCAGCGGTAAATAGCCCGCTTGGGAAATCCCTTCGCCTTATTCTCCACCTGCGCATATATCTTTTCGTAAACCCGCGGCACGCCCACAAAAAGCGTCGGCCGGATTTCCTGCAACGTCTGCGGCAACTGATCGAAGAAGGGACAATACGCCAGCGTCACCCCGTTGTAGAGCAACGCCAGGTCGGCGTGCCGCGCCGTCACGTGCGACAGTGGCAGAAACGAAACGCAGACGTGGCCCGG
>Ga0326727_10004180_pt1 | contig 44113 bp, 44 predicted proteins | sample MB2enrmetagenome_FD_207643 | JGI IMG/M metagenome (GOLD analysis project Ga0326727, IMG submission 207643) | Lab enriched peat soil microbial communities from McLean, Ithaca, NY, United States - MB29MY | ecosystem: Environmental > Terrestrial > Soil > Wetlands > Peat | place: USA: New York... | reverse complement strand
TTTGCTGTTTCAGCAGAAGCTTTGAGGCGCGGTTCGTTTGGCGGTCTTCGATTGCCTCTACGCGGCGCTTTGTCCGCCGTTCGTCTTGCTCCTGGCGAACCCCCGCACTACAAGAGAAATCCCGAAGCAGATCAGGATGGCTTTGATCATGAGCAGGCTGTTGTAAGTCCACGAAAGAAAAGCCAGCGCGATGAAGATGCCGATCGCAGTTACCTCAGCGAGAACTGCGGCGAGCCATCGCGGTTGCGCGGAGGCGGCAGGCAGACCGGCTCGCAGGCGGGGCAGGAGGCGCGGCACGGCCTGCTTGTATTCGGCGTAGGGCTCGCCAAGCTGTGCGGCGAGGAACGCCTCCTCGCCCAGAGTGAGGCGCATGTAGAAGACTGTGATCAGGACCACGGTGAAGAGCGCGCCGCTGGGCGGCATGAGGAGCGAGATCGCGATCATCATGAACCAGCCGCCCAGGTAGAGGGGATTGCGCACATAGCGGTAAGGGCCGGCGACCATCACCGCGCGACCCTGCATCTGCCCGTGGTGCACAATGTCGTATCCCAAGTAGGCCGCGCCCCACACGCGCAGCACGGCGCCAATGGCGGCGGCGAGAGCACCCAGAACAATCACAATCGGCGTGGCAACGGTAAAGCTGACAATGCCCAGGCGGTTGATCTCAAGCGCCAGCCACTCCAGCGTTGAGATACGCCGCCCCAGATCGAACGTCCCCAGCCAGGGCGCCCAAAAGCCAAGAACAACGACAACGATTTGAATGACCATGCGAAAACGAAACTCGATCGCGCTTGCCCGCATGCCGCTCTCCCGCCGGGGCGTCTGTCCCCTGGTTCAAGAGTACGCAATCGGGCTGGCGCGGGTGCGGGCGGCCTGGTTTGATCGCATATCGATTGGTATTGAGGGTAGAATTCTGAGCAATTCGCAACATGAACTCAAGGACCATGGCGCCCAGGAACTTGGCGCTCGCTCGTAAGATGCGGCTTGAAACAAAAGAAAGGTCTACAGAGGATATACTTCGCGTTTAGGGAGACAGATATGAAGAAGGTGTTGTGGGCGTTTGTTCTTTTGGTTCTTGTGCTGTCGTTGAGTGCGCTGGCAGCGGGCCAGGACGCAGCGCCTGGTCTTGACGACCAACTCTTTGACGCCGCACAGAAGGGCGACGCCGCGGCCGCCGGGCAATTGCTCGATCATGGTGCAAACGCCAACGCCCAAGGCTCAACAGGCGAGACGCCGTTGATTGTGGCCACCGCGATGGGGCACACGGATGTGGCGAAGCTGCTGCTCGACAAGGGCGCAAAGATCGACACCAGCGATAATCGCGGCGAAACTGCGCTGGATTATGCGGCCATGACGGGCAGCGTCGAGGAGGCAAAGCTGCTGCTGGACCATGGCGCCAATCTCGAGGTCAAGGATAACAACGGTCTCACGCCGCTGATGCTGAGCATCGTATCCGGCTCAGCGGATCTGGTGAAGTTGCTGCTGGACCATGGCGCCAACGTTGAAGCTAAGGACAGCAATGGATTCACGTCGCTGATGGCGGCCTCCGGCGGCGGACTGACAGACATGGTAAAAGCACTGCTGGATCACGGCGCTAACGTGAACGACAAAAGCAACGACGGAACCACGGCTTTGAGTCTGGCCGTCAGCCAGAAACACCCTGACATCGAAGCGCTGCTGCGAGCCAAAGGCGCGCAATAAGGCATTTCTCCTTCAGATATAGCCCGTGCTGACTTGTTGCCAAGTGGTGATTTCTTGTTGAAATCCCACTTGGCCGCATCGGCTCGGTGTACAGCAGAAGGAGAAATGCTATATAGAGGGCGATTCAGCGTACTGCACATGATTGGGACGGAGGAATGCCCTTCTGCGCTATTGCACGGCCGCGCTATTTCAGCTTCCGGATTGTGGCGTTATCGGGAATGTCCACCTTGAACTGGCTGTCGGGCAGATCCACATTCTCTTCGACTCTTTCGACCGTCAGCACAAGCTGAATTCCCTCCTGCGGGCGCATGATGGTCACCGTGGAGGCATACTTGCCGCCGCTGAAATCCGCATAGCTGCTGTAGAAAACCTGCGTCTCCAGGTTGCCGCCGCTGTCGTAGACATCCTGTTCATAGGGCAGGAGGTCGTCGCGATGAAAGGTCACCTTGCGCACCAGGGTCAACTCCTGGCTCGCCGCCTTCCGCCGCACGACATCCAGAACATACTCCGGCACCGCGTACAAGTGCTTCTTCGCAGCGTCCTCCACCGTGACCGTGTCGGAGGTCGCCATGTACTCGTCGTCGGGCTCCATTCCATGCACCACGAGCGCGTCCAGGAAGAAATCCGGACGCAGGTTTTCCCACTGATTCGCCGATTTCTCGGTCACCTTATTAGAGCCTTCGATCACCAGACTCTTGGTCGGCATAACGAGCGTGAAGTGGCTGCCGTTGCTGGTCATGTCGAAGATCTTGGCGCCGAAATATGTGCCTGCGACGCGCAGCATTTGGGGCTTGCGCATCAGGATGAATCCGCGGCAGGAGGGATAATCTGTCGCAGTGCCTTGCTCCGTTTTGACCCCTGTGGCGTAAATCTCAACGGTTGCCGTGAGCGTATTCAACGCGTTCCAGCGTTGGTTGATTTGTTTGACCAGTTCCTCTGGGGTTGCCGTTTGGACAAGAGACGGCGCCTTGGGCACCGGAAGATGGCGCGTAGTGGGGAGGATGTTGCAGCCCGCAAGCAGGAGCGGAGGGACAAGGGCCGCGACACAGGCGAGACGCCGGACGGACCTCATCGTTCACCTGCTTTCTTTTGCGCCTTTCGGTAGCCGGCGACGTTGCGGTTGTGCTCATCCAAAGTGGCGGCAAAGAGCGAATGGCCCTGAGCGTCGGTTCCGGCGGCCACAAAGTAAAGATAATTCGTTTTGGCCGGATTCATGGCAGCGCGCAACGAAGGGGCGCCGGGATTGGCCACCGGGCCCGGCGGCAAACCGGCATGCAGATAGGTGTTGTAGGGGGTATCGCGGGCCAAATCGCTCTGGTGAATGACGCCACGCCAATGGCCCGTCAATTCCAGCCCGTAGATCACCGCGGGATCGGTGTTGAGCGGCATCTTTTTGGCAAGGCGATTCTCAAAGACGCCGGCCACGAGCGGGCGCTCCGCATCCACTGCCGACTCGCGCTCGACCAGAGAAGCCATTGTGACCACCCGATGCACGTTCTCCTTCAATCCCAGTTGCGCGGCCACCACGCGGAACCGCCGCACCATGGCAGCGGCAATTTGCGGCGCGGTAGCTGTCGGCGAAAAACGGTAAGTATCCGGAAACAGGTAGCCCTCCAGGCTTGCCGCTTCGGGATCCAAATCTGCCACCAAACTTGTCTGGCTCACCGCCGCGTCAAGAAAACTCTGGCGTGTGCCCAGCCCTGCCTGTTCGACGCGCGTTGCAATGTCGAAAATGTTCGCGCCCTCCGGCACAGTCAAGCTGAGGGTAAATACGTCGCCGCGCGCAATCCGGGCATAAACTTCAGTGGCTGGCGCGGGATGGTCGAAGCGGTAGACGCCGGCCTGCAGCGTTCCATGCCGGATCCAGCGCAGCAGATCGAAGCCATAGCGGCTGCGTACCACGCTCGCGGTCTCCAGCTTGCGGCCGATGGCCGTCGCGGAAGAGCCGGGCGCCACACTGACGAATGTCTCCGTCTCAGGCCCGTAGGGCGTGAGCACCAGCCACGCCGCCGCGCCTGTCCCAAGCAGCAACAGAACGAGAACAACCCCAAAGGCTGCCGCCGCGCCAGAACCCCTCTTCCTCCTCCTTTTTCTTTTGCGGCTTGCCATTCCGTTATTCTTTACCTTCAATCCCTTAGAACGCGCGGAGTTGCCCTGGGGACTTCTCTATCTTCGATTGTACCGGGCGCAAACTGGCGCAGATGCTGAGAACCCGGGCCAGAATCCGGGAGGGGGCCGTAAGCTGAATGCAAGGAGCAGCATCGTGGAAGGGACCGCGCCTCCGCGCTATTTGGGCCTCGACATCGGCAGCCGCCGTATCGGCGTGGCTGTGTCAGACGAGTTGGGGCTGACGGCGCAGCCGGTGCTGACGCTGGAGCGGCGGAGCCGTCTACGCGAAGACTTACGCTCGCTGGCGCGCCTCTGCCGGCGGTTTGGCGTGGCGGGCATCGTGGTGGGGAATCCCATGCACCTCTCCGGCGAGCCGAGCCCGCAGGCAGCCAAGACGCGGGCTTTTGCCGCTGCACTGGGTGAATTGACCGGTTTGCCTATTCACCTTTGGGATGAACGGCTGACTACTCGCGAGGCCCACAAGATTCTGTATGAGGCCGGTCACGAGCGGCAGAAACACCGCAAAGTGGTGGACCAGGTGGCGGCGACACTGATACTGCAGTCGTTCCTGGACGGGAGAAGCAACTCCTAGCTTCTAGCCACTGGCTATTGGCACTCTGCTCGCAGCTTTTTGCAATTCGCCAGCGGCGCACCGAGACCGTCTCAAGCGGCGACGCTTCCTCTCCGGACGTCAGCGCTAAAAACAAGACGAACGGCATCAGCGCCTGAGCCAGGAGCTAGTGGCTAGCAGCTAGAGGCCGCGCTGACCCCTGTCTTATAATGGAGATTCAAGGAACGCTGATTTTTTGCGGTTCGAGCAGCTTCGCTCCCCGCTACCGGACTACGGATGCCCGAGCACATCAAAAATAAGCTTCTCGAGGAGATCCACCAGCTCGAGTACGAGCTGGCCCACGAGCTTCCGGCCGAGATCAAGAAGGCCAGAGCCATGGGAGATCTGTCGGAGAATGCCGAGTATCACATGGCCAAGCAGCGGCAGGAGTTCGTGAATGCCCGGCTGGGCCAGCTCAAGAAGCGGATGGCGGAGCTTTCGCTCGTCAACCTGACGAATATTCCCAGGGACAAGGCCGGATTCGGATCGACGGTAGTGGTTTACGACTCCACAAAGGACGAAGAGATTGTCTACCGCCTGGTAACAAGCGAGGAATCCGACATTACGAAGGGGCTGATTTCCACCACTTCGCCCATTGGCCGAGGAATCCTGGGCAAGAAGGTGGGCGACGTGGCCACCATTCTGACGCCCAACGGCAAGCGCCAACTGGAAATCCTGAAACTCACCACGGTCCACGACGAAGCCGGCGACGACGAGAATGAAGCCGCAGCTGGTATAGCGCAGTAGGGCCTAAGAACGGGATCCTGGCAAGGAAGATTGCAAATGACCTGGACAAGCGCCTTTGGCCGTGCCTGCGGATGGCTTTTGGACCGTATCGTGTATGGGCTGGCGCTTACGCGCATCTCTCCCAACGTGCTCACCTTCCTCGGGCTGGTTATCAATATCGCCGCCGCGTTCCTTTTTGGCCACGCTAACGCCGCCAACGGCGACCGCATGTTTTTCTTTGCCGGGCTTGTCATCTTCGGCGCCGGCATCTTCGACATGGTGGACGGCCGCGTGGCGCGGCGCATCAACATGGTGACGGTTTTCGGCTCGTTCTTCGACTCGGTGATCGACCGCTACTCCGACGTGGTGCTGTTCTTCGGATTGCTGGTCTACTACGGGCGCATCAACCGCTTCCGCTACGTAGTGCTGGTGGCGTTTGTGATGGTCACCTCGCTGATGGTCAGCTACACGCGCGCCAAGGCCGAGTCGCTCATCGGGCAGTGCAAGGTGGGCTTCATGGAGCGGCCCGAGCGCATCGTGCTCATTCTTCTGGGCGCGCTCTTCAACCATTGGGGCGTGATGGCTCCGGTGCTGTGGGTGTTGGCCGTGTTCTCGACCATCACCGTTGCTCATCGGATCGTCTACACCTACCGAAACACCAAGCACCTGGCGCCGTTGGGGTAAGGCAGCTTCACGGTTCTAGCTGCCAGCTGCTAGCTTGTTCTCGCACGGGCAAGCGCATTGCCCTGTGTGCAACGCGGCCAGGGGGCAGGGCATCAAATCTGACGAATGACACAAAGCCCTCTGCTTCAGCACAAAGGAGCTAGAGGCTAGAAGCTAAGGGCTAGAAGCTGTTTTATGGAAAAAGCGACATTTGGAGCGGGGTGTTTTTGGGGCGTGGAGGCGGCGTTTGCGGCCATCCCCGGCGTAACGGCGACGGCCGTGGGCTACGAAGGCGGGTCTCTCGACCGGCCCACCTACAAGGACGTGTGCACTGACCAGACCGGCCATGCCGAAGTGGTCGAGCTCGATTTCGACCCCGAGATGGTGAGCTACGAGCAATTGCTCGACGCGTTCTTCTCGTTCCACGATCCCACGACCCTCAATCGCCAGGGGCCAGACTGGGGCACGCAGTACCGCTCCGCGATCTTCTTCCACTCGCCCGAGCAGGAGGCGCAGGCACGCGCCAAGATCGAACAACTGACCTCCGAAGGCGGGTTCAAACCGAAGCGGATTGTAACCAAGGTGGAGTCCGCGCAAACCTTCTGGCGCGCCGAAGAGTATCACCAGCGATATCTTGAAAAGCGCGGGCTGGCGAGCTGCCATATCTGAGACACAGGGACCAAGGGAACGAGAAAACAGTGGGCGGCCCAGGTCCCTCGCCTTTGGGGACCTGGGATAGCACGAACAGACTTGCTGAGTCGCTGACTCGCTAACTCGCTGACTTGCTTTCTGCTGCGTGCGGAAGTTGCTTGGCAACGGGGGGCGCGTCTTCCGCGGGATCGGCGGCGGCTTTCGAGCCCGGCTCATCGATCCAGAGGCATACAATCCACCACACAAGCGCGGCCAGGAGGACTACGCTGTCGGCATTGACGAACTTATCCTCGAGCCCCATGACGCGCCGGTAGTCAGCTTGGCTGTGAATTGTCGTGTGCAGCGCAATCACCTGCCAGATTGCGCGCACGCCCAGCTGCGCCATGGCCGCTGTGGAGAGCCCTATCACAATCTGCTGCACGTGGCTGCGCCAGTCGGCATGGTAGCGACGGCCAAAAAGCACAACCAGGATGCCGAGCTGGATCACGAGCAGGTCGGCGAGCGTCTCGGCCTTTTGCGCGATCAACTGCATGAGGCGCAGGGCGCCAAGGGTCGAGCCGGCGAAGAGCGCCTTTGCGGAGGGCCACGGGCCCCACAAGACCACCACCACCCCACCCACGGCCACCAGTACCAGCGTTGCGGTAATCCACGCCACGCGGCCGGCTCCCGAGAAGGCGCGCCGCGCCATCTCCACCACCACCAGCAAAGAGACGATGGCAGCCACCAGGGCCAGTACTAGGAAGATTTCGCTGGAAACGATGGGCGCCATCTTGCCATAGAGAAGGCGGCTGGCCACCATGCGCAGGGTCATCATCACCATGCTGGCCGTAAACCAGGGAAAACGCCGCACTCTGTCGCGCCCGAGCAGCACCACCAGGAGCACAAGTAACGCCGCAAACGTAAGCGTCCAAAGAATCTGGACCGCCGAAAAGCCGAGATTCAAGTGCATTGGAACCCTGTCCGGGCTCGGCTCTGGCTTGCGCGCCGATCCTCTTTCAGTCTAATTGGGCGGGCCATCCTGCCATAATTCCATCATGCTGGTTCTCGCATCCGCCTCGCCGCGCCGCCGCGAACTGCTCACGCAGGCGGGTTACCGGTTTGAGGTGCATCCGGCACACATTCCCGAGGATCCGCTGCCAGGCGAGGAGCCCATCGCCTACGTCACGCGGCTGGCGCGCGAAAAAGCCGAGGCCGTGTTTCGCGATCTCACAGATGCCAGTCCAAAACCAGAAGAAACCCTTGTAGTGCTGGGCACCGACACCACCGTGGCTCTCGACAACACTATCCTGGGCAAGCCGGAGGACGCAGCCGACGCCGCGCGCATGTTGCGCCTGCTCTCAGGCCGTACGCATCGGGTCATCACCGGCGTGGCCGTGGTGACAAAAAAGGGCGCGGAAGTAGCCGCTGAAGCTACGGCGGTGCGCTTCCTCACGCTGTCTGACGCAGAGATTGCAGACTATGTGGCGGGCGGCGAGCCGATGGACAAGGCCGGAGCCTATGCCATCCAGGGCCGCGCGGCGCGCTGGATTCCGCGCATCGAGGGCTGCTACTTCAACGTGATGGGACTGCCGCTGGCGCTGGTTTCGTCACTGCTTGAGCCGTCTAGTGGCCTTATTTGACCGATTCGAGAACTCCGGCATCGTCAAGCTCCATGCAGCAAAATGTTGGAAAAACGCTTGCACGCCATGCCGGGCAGGGGAGCTGGGTGTAAAATTGGGTCGCTTTTCAATTCAAAAAAGAGATTCCGGCTGATAGCCATCAACGCTCCCAATGGAGGCGGAAATGAAGAAGGTCCTGGTTACGATTTTTTTTGTTAGCATTCTTGCGCCGTTGGCTTTTTCTCAGATTCGAACGGCAAAGGTGACGGGCGGAGAGGTGGAGGGTGTCGTCACCGATGGCATTTCGATATTCAAAGGAATTCCTTTTGCCGCGCCTCCGGTGGGGGACTTGCGGTGGAAAGCGCCCGCGCCCGCACCAGCCTGGACCGGCATCAAGGAAGCGGATGCTTTCGGGCCTGCCTGCATGCAAGCCCCCAACTCCATGGGGAACACCGCGCCGGTCAGCGAAGACTGCCTGTACCTGAACGTATGGACACCCGCAAAAACGCCGGGCGAAAAGATTCCGGTGCTTGTCTGGATCTACGGAGGAGGGTTCAGCGGCGGCTCGACCAGCATACCCATGTATGACGGAATGGGCTTCGCCAAAAAGGGAGTTGTCCTGGTAAGCGTTGCCTATCGCGTTGGCCCTTTCGGCTTCCTGGCACACCCCGAACTTAGCCGGGAAAGCGGCAAGGGATCGGGGACCTATGGACTCCAGGATATGATTGCGGGGTTGCAATGGGTGAAAGCGAACATTGCCCAATTCGGAGGCGATCCCTCCACCGTTACCATATTCGGCCACTCGGCGGGCGGCATGGCGGTCAATATGCTCGCCGCTTCCCCGGCCGCCAAGGGCCTTTTCCAGCGCGTGATCTGCATGAGTGGAGGATCGTTTGCCCCGCTGCAGACTGCGAATCAAGGGGGAGTTGGACTGGGAATCCCGGCGCTCAAGCTGGCGGAATCAAACGGCGAAGCTTTTCTCAAGAAATTGGGCGCTGCCGACATTAAGGCGGCGCGAGCCATGAGCGCGGAAGAAATCCAGAAAAATGTCGGGAGCGGAATAGGAGGCGGCGGATTCCGGCCCGCAGCCGACGGATACATTGTCCCGAGCGACCTGTATTCGATCTATCAGGCGCGCGCTTTCAACGACACGCCGATTTTGCTCGGCAACACTTCCGGCGAATTGGGGTCGTTCGGCGGCCGCGGGCAGGGAATCACGGCAGCAGGTTTTGAGCAGCAGATTAAGGCGCAATATGGCCCTTTCGCCGGCGCCATTTTAAGCGTGTATCCGCATGCGACGGACGCCGAGGCAGCGAAGTCGTCCAAGGAAATCTTGCGCGAGAGCATGTTTTCCTGGAGCACGTGGACGTGGGCGCGTATGCAGTCCAGGCAAGGTAAAGGCAAGGCCTTTTTATACTATTACGATCACCACGCACCCGACGTAGAGAGCTCCGGCCATGGCAGCGACGTTCCGTATGCATTTCAGACCCTGGGTACCGGACCAGGCGGAGGTGGAGCGCCCAAACCGGAGGATCTGAAACTCTCCGATACGATCAGCTCCTATTGGGTCAATTTCGCCAAAACCGGCGATCCCAATGCCGCTGGCCTCCTTAAGTGGCCTGCCTTCACTGAGGATGATCAGCAAGCGATGGTGTTCGATGCGGCGCCCGGCGCCAAGCCTGTTCCTAACTTGGACAAGGTGAAAGTATTCGATGCGTATATGTCCTGGCGAAGAGAAGAAGCGACGAAAAGCGCCGGACGGTAGGCGACTCTGATCCTCCCCGCAGGCTCGCCGGCGGCCCGGCACGCCTTTCGTTTTGGACCAAGGCGCCCATGCCATCCAGGGCCGCGCGGCGCGCTGGATTCCGCGCATCGAGGGCTGCTACTTCAACGTGATGGGACTGCCGCTGGCATTGGTTTGCTCGCTGCTGGAGCGGAGCAATTTCCTTCTTTGAACGATTCAAGGACTTTCTGAAATGCAACCCACACCGCGAAGCCGCGCTTAAATCGGCCTCGAACTGCTGGCGCCTACAGAACGACAGCTTTGCTTCAAATGCTAGCGATTTCTAAGGTCGCCCTAGCCAAGCCGGGCCATTGCGTGCTTCATAATTCATAATGAGATGGGGTGCGTATGGAAGGACTTCAGAACAAGAAAACAGACGACGAAATCGTTGAATTGGTGGCCGACGCACTGAGCACGCTTGGCTTCTCAGCGACTTCACAGGACACTGGCGGCGGAATTTGCTGCGTCATTCTTCAGCGCAAGGGCGGCGGCGAAATCATTTGGGAACTGCCGACGTCACCTGGGGCGCCTCAATCACAGATAGTGATGGCGAGATTACATCTTCCATCGAAACTAAATGCCCAAGCGACAGCCAAGACGTGGCGGCAATTGTGGCGGCCATCAAGAGCCCCTCAATCGACGCCGGCGCAGCATTCTGATTCGCCGCCCGAATGGGAATTGGCCAGCCCGGAGACCCTGCAAAAATGGATGGGGCTTTAATCCCTGCCGGGCCGAAGATCCGCCGAGTAACCCACCCTAGCAGGCTAGGAAGGAGCGGCTCGCGCTAGAATAGGCGCGATGGAATCAACGGCAAAAGAGCCAAGAGCAAATGCAAGCAGGCCCGGCCAGATCCACCTCCGCATCATCGAGGTCATGAAGAAATACCCGGATGGTGTCTCAGGCGGCCAGATCAGGCAGGAGCTTGAGAGGGAAGGACTAAGAGCTGAGGATCAGACTCACCTAGACCGTCGCAAGAGAGATTTGAAGAAGTGGTTCGTCATCAGGAAGAAGTCTTCGAGCGTCATCGTCGATGGGAAGAAACGAAACGTGGTTCTCTACCTGTACGGCGGTGAGCGAAAGAATGTCACCGACGAGGGCCAAATTGGCATAAAGGTCCGAGCCGAAGTAATTCACAGCGCCCGTGGGCATTGTCAAATGTGCGGACGTACGGTGGCGCAGCATGGCGTCGTTCTTAGCAGCTAGGTATTTGTTTCCCTCGGCCAAGGCCTTCCCCTAATCAACAAGTAATCGCATTTAGCGCGACCCGAGGGCGCTTTGTAACGGCGCGCTCCTATTTCCCAGCAGAATGGTGGCTGCCTCAACTCCCTCAGCCTTGACCTCCACGAGCGCTGACCGGCGATCAAAGAGATCAGCGAGGAGGGCGTGCGCTTCCGGATGCCTGTAGCCTTTAACAACTCTCCTATGCGAACGTGAACGCTTTTGTACGAGGAGATCTTTCGTAGCTCGTCTGGGCGGATTTTCAAAGAGCGGAAGCAGGCCCGCAGTCCTTTGCTACAGTCGACACATAAACGCCGTGCGCAATTTTGGTCGCTGTCAACGTGACCGTCCCATAAGCCGTTATCCGCGACGAGTGTGACACCGTGTTTGGCGGCCGTGCGACCGCACATCTTGCACCTTTCGCCCGCGCGCGCGAGCGCGTTGCCCCCGACATACGCGCCTCGAAAGGGCTTCTGATTGCAGGATGCTTTCATCGCAGAATCCCAACGTTCTATTTTAGAACAAAAATCGGCCGTAAGCACGGTACGCTTCCGGTGTGCCCAAGAGTGCAAATAGAAAGAACATTTCGGGCCGACGCATCTCCGAGGCCCGACAACGGTCCCGTCCGCCGCTCACCCAGGACGACCTCTCGGGAAGACTTGCAAAACTCGGCGTCCAGCTAGATCGAGCAGCGATCGCCAAAATCGAAAACAATCTCCGAGGCGTGTTGGACTACGAGCTTCGGGCCTTTGCTAAGGCATTAAGCGTGAATGTTCACTGGCTCCTCGGGGGCGAGGAATGAGGGACGCCTCAGCACAGCTCCGAACCGCGACCAGGCGGGCGAAGTCCGACGTTGCAAACAAGCTCGTGAGTATGTTCCTCCACGAGCTGAGCAGGCGGCTTTCGCGCGAATGGCCGTTGAAAGTGGACGGTGAGGGATACGAAAAGGCGGTCAGGGAAGCGTTTCAGAATCACTGTCCCTACTGCTGGCGCGAACTCACGGGTGCAGACTCGGTTATCGAGCACCTTGACGGCATGAACAGGTACAGGGCTGGTCTTCATGTGCCAGGGAACGTCCTCGTAGCTTGCAAAAGGTGCAATAGCGAGAAGCGTCGTGACGATTCCCAACGGACCCTCTCATTGGCCCGCACGGGTTGGGAGTCATTCCTGTCACATGACGGTCCTAGGTGCGGGCCATCATGTCGAACTTGCCTTTATTGGAAACAAGTCTGGCCAAACGAGAGCGGGAGACGACGAATCATGGCTGGAAACCTGCACCGAATTCGGCTGTTTCGCGCCAAATTCAGGGAGTTCCAAGCCCTCATCCCGTCGCTGGTTGAGGGCATGCCACGATTGCTCGCGAAACTCTATTCAGATTGTCAGCAATTCGCGGAATCGGAGATCAAGGTGCTTCTCGACAAATTCGACGAGAACCGCCCCGACAGCCGCGACTGACCCCCTCCCCAGCCTGTATCGTAAGGACGCAGGTGGGGGTCCAGGAATGGTCCGAACGGTCGTAAGAATCGATGGCTATCTCGCGCAGGCGAAGCTGGCAGAAGCGCTCGCATCCATAGTCGGCGAGGCTGCGTGGCGAGGCAGAGAGGTCAGAGTCAAAGCAGGGTCTCTTCAGCGCTGGGACATGCTTTATGAAATAGCGTCGGAGAAAGTGGCAGTTGAGTTCGACGGCGACGAGCACTACCGACACAGCCTCAAAATCAAGGCGGACAGGGAGAAAGACGAGCTCGCAAAACTCGGCGGCTACCGCGTAGTTCGAGTGCCCTATTGGGTGCAGCTCACATCCGAAACACTCAGGCACTATTTCGGGCTCGACGCAGAAATTGCCCAAGACTTCCCGCACGGCTTTATCACCACCAAAATCTTCCCGGCCTCATTTTGCGAGCTCGGACTCGCCCGATTCACACGCGAGCTCGATTCCCTCCCTTCGCCTGTGCGCAACGCGGTGATCACATCGCTTCGCGACCGCGCCGCTGAATTCGGAAAGGAGTACGTAGTCCCCGACCCTATCACCCACCTGCTTGGCGGGCCATGCCACACAAGGTACTCATAGCTCCTCACGCACAACACAAAAGGGTGGTAAGCCCGCCCCTGCCCATTTTCCGCGATGAGCTTCTCTCCGCGATCCATGGGTTCTCAGTCCACGCGGAAAAATCAAGCAAGAACGGCGTCTTATTGTTGCCGGAACGGGTCATTTCAGTCGGATTCCAGCAGAGAAATCCTTATGAAAGTCGCTCGGGCGGTTGTTGATAAAGACACCCTTTCTTTTTGATCCATAAGGGGAATACCATGTGTCGAAACGGTACAAGCCCCGCGTTTTCCCCGGCGACAGGCCCAGCTTGCGGATCCGCGACCTCGTCCCCGTTCCCACGTTCCCTGCCTTTTGCAGACAATTAAGCCCATTTGCCGCACAATCAAACTGATCACCAAAATCTGGCATCGCCGCGTTCCCGGCGCGCATCCCTCGCCGTCACCGGACCACCCTGCCTTTAACGGAGAAAGAACCCTATGTCGAATGATCCAACCAACATAACCTTCGATGCGCTCTCGAAATCCAATCCTGCGCTCCAAAACCCCGCTGTCGCGCGCTGCTGCAAAGCCTGGAAAAGGATCTTCCGGGCGGAATTCGAAGAAAGCGAGTATTCCGGTCGGAGAATGGCTGCCGAGGCCTATCGCGCCGCCCTGCCTCCGCTCACCAGCCGCGAAAACTGCCGCGACTTCATCGCCTGCGTCGCCCAGGGCATGCTCCTCGGCGCTATCGCAGAAAAAGACGGCGGCAAGCTCCTCTACGCGGCGCAAATTGCTCTCAGCGCCTCCGCCAGTCAGGGAAATGCCTCCGGCAAGGAAGAAAAATCGCAGAAACCCACCGCCGCTGCTGGAAATCTCCTCGATTTCGAAGCAAAGAAGGGTCAAAAATCATGAAAAATATCACCGTCTGCGTACCCGACGAGACCTACCGCCGCGCCCGCGTTTGGGCCGCCGAGCGCGAAACCTCCGTCTCCCGCGTCGTCGCCTATCTCCTTGAAACTCTTCCCAATATCAAACGCGCTACGCGCCGCTTCCCCGTCCCTGATCAACCCGTAGCCTCACCAAATTCCCTGGCCCCTGACCCCCGTTACCTGACACCTGCTCCTCCTACCCACCCCCCTATGCACCTTCAAAAACACGGTTGTGAGACTGTGGACCCCGCCTACCCATCTCAAATCAATCAGTTAGCCCCGAAAAACAGCCCGGACCGCACAAACTGCGATCCTGTGGACCCGCTCCAACCCACGCATCTTCAACAGCTTCCAGCCACCTCCTCCACAGACTCATAGCCACTTTGTTTCTGTGAGCCTGCGCCGCTGGCGCGACAGCTTCGACATCACGCTTCCTGCCGACCACGTCGTGGACGAGACGCCCGATCCGGTGGACGTGGACATGGACTTCGCCAGCTATCACGCGGCAGTTACAACCAAGGGCAATGTGCTGCACTACGAGCGCGAATACGTAGTGCGCCAGGTGGAGATTCCTGCGGACAAAGCCGCGGACTTCCGCAAGCTCGAAGGTGCGATTCTCTCCGACGAAAAGGGCACGGCCGTGCTCAAAAAGCAGTAGCCTTAGAGCAGAATCCGAGCAACAGTGCCCGTTTGGAGGGCGTGCTGGGTGGCTCGCAGTGGCGAGCCACTTGAGGGGCGTGCATCTGGGTACACCTGCCCGGATTCTGCCGTACCGGGCTGCCGGGCACCGCGTCTCGGTGCTTCGAGTCAGGCTCTAGATCGGCGCCTCCCAGTCGTCGGTGGCAGTCTTGCCGCCATCTGTCCACGTCACAAAGACTGTGTCGTACTCGATTGTGATTGTCTCGGTGCGCCCAGAGACTCGGACCGCGGTAACCCTGGCGTTCTTCAGATTGATCGTCTGTGCAACCTTCCCCGCACTCCTTCCGGAGCTATGGAACACGATGGTCACGTCATTGAGCGCCTCATTCGTTTTCATGGCCTGCATCAGCATTGGAGATGCCTTGTCAACTTCTCTTGTGATGGTGATAGATCCGTGCTGGCGCCTGCCGGTCGTCATCCTCGAAGCCATTTTGACGTCATGGCTCACACTCGTCAGGGCGATTTTTTCCGACATCGCTTCGCCCTTAAACCGCCCCTGCTTCGTCCCATTAATGGTCATATAGGTGTCGAATGCCGCCATCGCCGGTACCGCCTGCAGCATTGCGCTCACCAAAACACATGTCACTACCCGACGTTTGATGTCTCCAAAACGCATGACAATACCCTCCTGGCTGTTTGAAGTGTGAACACGGGGAACCCAACCGTATCTCGCCGTATCCTACTACCACGGTTCAAGAAACGGCAAAAGACTAGGACCTGGAAATCGAGAGGCGCCGGGTCTCCTGCGCTTTGCATGGGTTCGGCGCCTCGCGGTGCAAATCTGCCTGTTTTTTCCCTGTATAGCTTGGTTCGTCCTGCGATTTCGCTTCACTTTTTACGTATTTTATGCCCTATACTGCGTCTAGCGCGAGGGTTTCTCCCCGATGGATGCGGTCTCCTCGCCGACTACTATGGCAACGCAGCTAAGCCGCAAACACGCCTACGAACCGCCTGCGATTCCGGATCGCCTCTATTTCAAGATTGGAGATGTGGCGCGCCTGTGCGGCGTGGAGACTTATGTTCTGCGTTTTTGGGAGTCGCAGTTTCCGCAACTGAAGCCCAACAAGAGCGGCACCGGCCAGCGGCTCTACCGCCGGCGGGACGTAGAGATGGCGCTGGAGATCAAGCGCCTGGTTCATGCTGAGGGGTATACGCTCGCGGGCGCGCGAGCTGCTCTCGAGCAAGGGCAGCGCAGTCCGAGTTCGCGCCCAGATTCGCGCCCCGTTCCGCTTGGGGGGCCGCAGGCCATTTTGCCGTCTGCAGCCGGGCAAAACAACCGGCTGGATGCAGTAGCCGCGGCCGTCGGTCGCGCGCGCGCTGAGTTGCGCGAGATTGCCGCGCTGCTGGGGGCTCCTGCGCAGCCGCCGGCGCGCCGCCGCAGCCGCCTCGCTACCCTTCGAGCCGTTTCAGGCTCGTTGTTTCCGTCGTAGGCGTCTGTGTGCTATTCCACCCTTTCGCGGGCAACGCGAAAGGATGGGGCAACACGGTTCTCTGCAGCCCCGGTTCCGTATTACTCGGCGGCAGCTTCTTCCGCGGCCGGTTCGGCGGCGGCGGGCTCCGCGGCGGCGGACTCCTCAGCCTTGACTTCCTCTTCCGCTTCAGCCGCAACCTTCACCGTCACGCGCGCAGTGACTTCGCGGTGCAAGCGGATGGGAACCTTGAACTCGCCCAGGCTCTTGATGGCGTCGCCCAACTGAATCTTGCGGCGATCGATCTCGTGGCCCTGCGCAGCCAGTTCCGCGGCAATATCAGATGATGTGACCGAGCCAAAGAGATGGCCTGCCTCGCCGGACTTGCGGATAAAGCTGAGCATGAGCGGCTCGAGTTTGGTGAGCAGCTCTTCGGCCTGCGCCTTCTCTGAGGCAGAACGGCGCGCTGCGGCCACCTTCATCTGCTCGATGACGGCTCTGTTGGCTGCTGTGGCCTGCATGGCGAGCTTACGCGGCAGCAGAAAGTTGCGTGCGTAGCCGGCGGCGACCTTCACTACTTCTCCGCGAAAGCCAAGGTTGGCTACATCTTCTTTCAGAATTACTTCCATGCGAATTCTCCAAATTCATTTTTCCGGCGCCCGCGTTGCGAACGCGCGAGTGCAAGTTCCATCTGCCAGCGCCGCGCAGTGGCTAAAGCCTCTCGTGCCTCTGCGGCGCGGCTTCAGCTTGATTAACGCCACCCCAGCTAGGAAGACCTGTCGCTGGGGGCCCCGGCAAGTTATGCCCTGATACAAACCCCATCCACGCGAATCTTCGAGATGGCAACGAAGCATTTGCTTCGAGCTTCGCGCCAGGTGCAGTCAAGAGCAACCGTAGATCCCCTTCGACCACTCTCAGGGCAAGCTCTTGACTCCTCTCTTCGCTGGTCGCTCAGGATGACAGTCCACGAGGGAGTGGCCGGCCTGAGCGGCGGCGTTTAGTGCCGCGTGGCAAACGGCAGCAGGGCGATGTTCCGGGCCTGCTTGATGGCGCGGGTCAGCCGGCGCTGGTGCTTCGTGCAAACGCCGGTGAGCCGCCGTGGCACGATCTTGCCGCGCTCGGCCACAAATCCTTGCAGCAGTCTGACATCGCGGTAAGGAATCGCATCGATCTTCTCGGTGCAGAACTTGCACACTTTTTTGCGGCGGAAAAACTTGCCGCGGCCACCGGGCCCGCCGGAGGGCCGGCCTGCACCGCGCGGGCCGGAGCCCGGTCCCGATGAGGCCTGGCGGGTTGAGGTTGTGTCCGCAGTGGACGTCCTTGCTTGGTTTTCTTCAGCCATCGTATTTCCTCTTTGCTCTCGTTGTTCCGGCACAGCCGGAGAATCTTTTGAGGGACTAGGGACGCAGGGACCAGGGACCAGAAAGTGCAGTCAACACTGGAGCCTCTGTTCCCTGTTCCCTATTCCCTGCCTTTATGCGCTGGGCTGGGCAGGCTCGGTTGCTTCAGGCGGCGCTGGAGGTGCGGGGGCCGGGGCCTGTTCCGCGGGTTCCGCGCTCACTTTACGGCGCACGCCACGCAGAGCCTTCACTTTCGCCAGGCGCTTCTCTTCCTCGTCCATGCGCACGGTGATGAACTTGATCACCGGCTCTGTGACGCGCAGGCGGCGCTCGAGCTCCAGAACAACCGCGCCGTTGGCTTCGATGGTGAGCAGCACAAAGTTGCCGTCGTTGAATTTGCGCACCAGGTAGGCCAGCTTGCGGCGGCCCATCTTCTCCACCGTTTTGACCACACCGCCGCCGGCCGTCACCGTGGAGCTAAAGCCGGCAATCAGCTTGTCGGTCTCTTCCTCCTCCACATCGGGGCGGACAATAAACATCACTTCATACAAACGCGACATCAGCATTCCTTTTCCGCGGAAGCGCTTGGCTTCCGCTCACATCAGTCAGCTTTCAGCTCTCGGCCTTCGGCTTTCGGTTCAAGGATCGTAGTTCGCAGTTCCTGTTCCCTATTCCCTATTTGCTGCTCCCTCATCCCTGTCTTTCCGGTTGAACTCGTTCATCGCGGCTGCGGGTCCCAGTTCGAGAATGCGCCGCGTGGCGGTCGCCACCACGTCCAGCACCTCGTCGAGCACTGCCAGGTCCGTCTTACGCATGGGCGAGAGCAGGAAATCTTTGCCCGGCCGCTTTCCGCCACCGGCCGCTATTGCCTCCGGCGGAAGATCGGGGCCCACGCCAATACGCAAGCGCAACCACTCTTCACTGCCCAGGGCGCCGGTAACGCTGCGGGCTCCGTTGTGCCCGGCGGGCGAACCGCGCTCCCTGATCTTGAACGTTCCCAGCGTCAGATCCAGCTCGTCATAGATTACGAGCAGATCGCGGGCCGGGTCCGCCTCAAACTCTCGAACCAGAGCGGCGACAGCAGCGCCACTCAGGTTCATATAGGTTTCCGGCTTTGCCAAAACCACTTGGCGGCCTGCAATGCGGCAGGTCGCAGTAGTGGCCCGGCAACGCCTGTTCTGGACCACAACGCCCACCTGTTGGGCGATGCGGTCGATGGCCATGAATCCCGCGTTGTGCGGGGTCCACAGATACTCAAGGCCGGGATTGCCAAGGCCCACGACAAGGAAAGGGCCTCGCCCGGCGACGGACTCGTTCCACTCAGCCAAGGCTTACTTCTTTGCTCCGCCCTCAGGCTTCTTGCCTGCCGCCGGTTCCGCCTCGGTCTTGCCCTTCTTTGCCACCTCAGGTTCGCCCGGAGCAGCACCCTCACCCGGCACCGCAGCCGTTCCCGCCGCAGCTTCCGCACCTTCCACTGCCTCCGGCGCGGCAACCACTTCTTCACGGATCGACACCACGTGGGCTACGGTCGCGTCTTCTGCGGTCAGATACTTGATCTTTTCGGAGTGCGGCAATCCACTGACGCGCAGCACCTGGTGCATCCCCAACTCGCTCACATCCACATCGAAATGGCTGGGAATGTCCGCAGGCAGGCATTCGACCTCGACTTCGCGCATCACCTGGTCCAGGATTCCGCCTTCGGTCTTGACGCCCACCGGAATGCCCAGCAACTTGACGCGCACCCTGACACGAAGAACCTTGTCCATGGCGATGCGCTTCAGGTCGATGTGGATCAACTGATCCTTGATCGGCTCGCGCTGCCAGTCGACGATCATGGCTTTGGCCGCGGGCTGGTCCGCGACTTCAACATCGAAGATGGTGTTATGGCCGGTTTCAGAGAAGAGGATCTTTGAAATCTGCTTGGGGTCAACCTCGACGGCCACAGGATCCAGCCCGGAACCGTACAGCACGGCCGGAATCTTGCCCGCGGCACGCACACGGCGCGCTGCGTTCTTGTTGAATTTGCCCTCACGGGCTTTGGCTACGACAACTTCTGGCATTTCGGTTTCTCGTTTCCTTAAATTCGGGCACGGGAAACAGCCTGTAGCTTGTATCCGGTAGCTTGTAGCTCTGGCTGCGTTCAGACCGGTTCTTTCCGCTCCCTTTGTAAAGCAGCTCCAATTGAAGCCGCGAATTGTGGTTGCCCCCGCGATTCTGCTCCAAGCTGCGGGCTACTGGCTACTGGCTAAGAGAACAGCGTGCTCACACTGGTCTCCATGTGAATGCTCTCGATGGCTGCACCGAGCAGCCCGGCGATGGTGAGCACTTTGATCTTGGGTAACTTCTGCGCCGAGTCAGTTGGCGGCAGGGTTAGCCTCTGCGCGGCCTCGCGTAGCGGGATGGTGTCGGTGACCACTAGCTGCTCCAGCCGCGAATTGGCAATGCGGTCGATTGCCGGGCCGGAAAGTACAGCGTGGCTGGCGCAGGCATAGACGGCGGTGGCGCCGGAGGCGTAGAGCGCATCGACAGTTTTTACGAGCGTACCGGCTGTATCGATGATGTCGTCGATGATGAGGCAGTTCTGGCCCTCCACGTCGCCGACCACGTTCATCACTTCGGCCACGTTCAGGTCGGTGCGGCGCTTGTCCACAATGGCCAGCGGCGCGCCGACTTTTTGAGCGAAGAAGCGCGCACGCTCCACGCCGCCCGCGTCGGGCGAAACCACCGTCAGATTGGGCAGATTCAGCTCGCGGAAGTAACTCACCAGCACCGGACTGGCGAAGAGGTGATCGACGGGAATGTTGAAGAAGCCCTGGATCTGGGCGGCGTGCAGATCGACGAAAAGGGCGCGATTGGCGCCTGCGGTCGTTAACAGGTCGGCGATGAGCTTGGCGCTGATGGCTACACGCGGGCGGTCTTTGCGATCCTGGCGGGCGTACCCGTAGTAGGGCACAACCACCGTGATCCGAGCCGCCGAGGCCCGCTTGAGCGCATCGATCATCACCAAAAGCTCCACCAGGTGCTGGTCCACCGGATAGCAGGTGGGCTGCACCACAAAAACATCCACGCCGCGCACGTTCTCAAGCAGTTGAAAGTAGACCTCGCCGTCGGCAAAGCGCTGCAGCTTGGCCTCGCCCACCGGAACCCCGATGTGCTTGCCGATGGCCTCGGTCAGCTTGGGGTTGGCGGTGCCGCTAAAGAGCTTGAAGCGTTTGTCCTCGCTCAGGCGGCCCTTTTTGCGCTCCGGCGCAGGGGCTTGTCTTGCGTCCCTGGCCTTGCCGGCTTCCTGCACCGCGGGCTCTTTTTGCGAGCCGTCGCGTGTCGCTGTCGGCGGGTTTTCCTGCTGCTTGCTTTCAACCAATGTTCCCGTTTCCATCTGAAGCACCTCCACGCTGGTTGGCTATGGTTGCTTTTCTTCTTCAAGCTGTTAGCCGTCAGCTTTTAGCCATTAGCTTTGGTCGCGGAGAACACTTACTGTGGGTTCCCGCAAGACCAATCTAAAAGCTTATAGCTAAGAGCTAAAAGCTGCTTCTCTGGCTGGGCGACCAGGATTCGAACCTGGATAAATGCCTCCAAAGGGCATTGTCCTACCATTGAACGATCGCCCAGCAAATCCGACAGCCGTTCGTGAGTCTCGCTTGCCCAACGGTGGACTGTCAATCCCTGAAATTCAGCTATTAGCCTTTAGCCATTAGCCGTTAGCTCCTCCGTGCGAAAGCGCTTAGCATGCACCCGCGCAAAATGAAGCTAAAAGCTAAGAGCTAACAACTAAGAGCTTATTCAACAAGCATCTGGCTCCAGTACCCGGCCCGCGGCAGCGTCCTTGTGATTCGTGCTTCCACGTTCGGAACCTGACGCAGGCGGTCTTGCGCTGCCTCTGCATCTCCCCGGGATTTGTACAACCCGAAGAGCGCCGAACCGGACCCCGACAGCGAAGCAAAAAGGGCTGCCTCCGGCGTGCCGGTGCCCGCAAGAAGACGCTTGATCTCAGCAAGGGAGGGATGCTGGGGAAAGATAACGCGCTCGAAGTCGTTTTCTATCCAGCTCGTGATCCCGGTGCGGACAAGCGCGGACTCCTGGGGTCCCGCCAGGTCCTCGCCCGCGGCGAGGACACCGGAGGAGCCGATTCCTTGCCCACCCTCAGGGATTGCTCCCTGAAAGGCGCTGGCATAGGCGCGGCTCAACTCTTCCAGTCTATCTTCGCTTGCCTCGTCGGTCAAACCCTCGGCGGCGCAGAGCACGTCCCAGTCGCGAAAGGCCTGCGGGGTGGAGACGCCGATCTCCGGAATGGCCACCACGCACCACACCGGCTCAATATCCGGAAGCGGAAATAAGATCTGTCCACGGTCGCGCCCCATCACGGCTCCGCCAACCAAGAAGAGCGGCACATCCGAACCAACTTTGGCAGCAATATCAAGCGCGCGGGCTGGCCAATTGGCGTTGTTGGCGTTGTCCCAATCGGGCGGAAGCAAGCCCGGACATTGGGCAAAATCTGCTGGACGAGTGAGCCATGGTTGTTCGCATCCAGGCTCTCCGCACACCAGTCCTTCGATCGTTCTAAGTTCGGCCTCCAACCCCACCAGCGCCGCAACCGCGTTGCCCGAGCCTGCGCCCAGCCCGCCCTGCACCGGGAGCCGCTTGTCGATATGAATTTCTGCTTCTGCGGTTACACCAAACTCCTCCAAGGCCAGGAGAATCATCTTCCAGGCCGTATTTCGGCTGTCAGTGGGAACGCGGCTGTCGTTGGAGGTTAGCCGCAGCGCAGTCACCGGAGCGCGCCGGGCCGTAATGGTAACAACGTCATGGATTTCCAGCGTTTGATACACGGTAGTGAGGGAATGGAATCCGTCGGACCGCGACGCGCCGAGAAACAGGCCCAGGTTGATCTTTGCGCGGGAACGAATGGCCGTAGACATACCGATTCATTGTAGAAGGACAGGGAGTAGAAAGCGGGTATTCGAGAGCAGCGAATCGGAAACAACCATGCGAAGGAGGCTCTCTGTGCTCGGCCTTGACTACACGAGCACCTCACCAACCGCCTGCTGCGCACGGCTGGCGGCGAAGCCGTGCCGACGCATGGGGTCGACGCCCGCACGGTTTGTTCTTGAGATTCGCCGGAACCGCGACCCGATTCGGCGGCTAGGCTCCTACGCTTCCTTGTACAGCGCGGCCCCAATGATCGTCGCGACGGAGATCTCCACAAGCGCCCCGATTGTTGTGTAGAGCGTCAAGTGGCGCGGGAAAAGGCCCGTCGCGTACATGAAACTGGCATCCGGCAGGAGCGCTCCAAGTACCCACGAAGCTACGCCTGCATAAATCGCGGTCTTGACGCCGGGGCCGAAGCGTGGCCGGATCGCGACGTAAATCCAGAGCGCCACAAACCCGGCTACAATTCCAACCAGATTTAACAAGATAAACGTGTTCAACGAAGATTGGCCGTGCCCAAGGGCTTTCATCGCGTTCGCCCAGCCTTGGGCCAACAGCCAGCCATCTACGCCGTAACCCAGAATGTCGTTGACGATACCGGCAACGATGCCACCGAGGATCAGACGGCCTACATTGATCTTTCCCATAATGGCTCCTTGGAGAGTATTTGGAGGATTACGGGAGTATAAGCGCGTCCGATTGCGGTGTGCAATGAGAAATTGCGGGGCGGGGTGCGCGGCCGGCGTCTGCTACCTTGGATGGGATTCTAGGGTTTTGCTCCGCGCCAAGCCGTTTTTCTCCTGATCGTCGCGCACTGTTCGCTCGCCTGAGCGTGTGTGGGGCTTGCGCGACTGCGTTGCGGGAGTTGATCTGTTTGCGGCGACGACGGGCGTGGTGTTGCGGCAGAACGCGCACATAGCGGTGCTGTTCGATCTCAGCTACATCCTCAACACCGCGACGCGCATCGCCCAGGGGCAGATGCCGTACCGCGACTTTCCCCTGGCGCACGCGCCGCTCACCTTCCTCATCAAGGCAGCGATCATCCGCCTCACAGGCCGCATCTTCTTTCATTATGTGCTGTACGTTGCGCTCGTTGGAGGGATGGGGACTGTGCTGGCTTGGCGCGGTGCGCTGGAACCGCGTAGGCGCGTCCATTGGAGCGCCCGCATGGTCTTTTCCGTCGCCGAGGTGAGTTTCTTCAGCCGCCGTTGAAATCGGAATGGCGCAGCAGACTAGTCCGCTTACTCTTCCTTGTAAAGCGCCGCGCCGGCAATGGTTCCGATCACCGACTCGAACAACCCGCCGATCGTGGTGTACCCCGTGAGGTGGCCCGAGAAAAAGTGGGGCACCCACATAAAGGCAAAGTTCGGCACCAGGGCAGACACAATCCACACCGCAACACCGGCGTAGATCGCGGTCTTAACGCCAGGACCGAAGCGCGGCCGGATTCCGGCGTAGATCCAGATGGCTACCAGTCCGATGACGATGCCGAACGCCCAAAACCACGCGACCTGACTGCTCGAAAACGGAGGGCGTCCCCAAGTTGCCAACTGATTGTTCCACATCGGCGCCAGCCAAATACCATCCACCAGGTAATCAAGAAGATCTGCAACGACTCCGGCAACGATGCCACCAAGGATCAAACGGCCAATATTGATCTTTCCCATTGCTCCTCCTTAGGGAGTATTTGGGGGATTGCGGGAGTATACGCGCGCCAGATTGCGGTGTGCAATGAGAAATTGCGGGGCGGGGTGCGCGGCCGTCATCTGTTACCTTGGATGGCATTCCGGGGATTTGCTCTTCGTCATGCCGTTTTTCTCCTCATCACCGCGTACAGTACGTTCGCCTGAGCGCGTGTGGGGCTTGCGCGACTGGGTCGCGGGGGTTGCTCTGTTTGCGGCCACAGCAGGCGTAGTGCTGTGGCAGAACGCGCATGTAGCAGTCCTGTTCGATCTCAGCTACATTCTCAACACCGCGACGCGCATCGCCCAGGGCCAGATGCCGTACCGCGACTTTCCCCTGGCGCACGCGCCGCTCACCTTCCTCATTCAGGCGGCTATCATTCGCCTCACGGGCCGCGTTTTCTTCCATCATGTGCTGTACGTCGCAGTTGTTGGCGGATTGGGTACGATCGCGACGTGGCGCATTGCGCTGGATACGCTGCGCGGGCGCATGGCGAGCGCATGGACTGTGGCGCTGCTCGTTGCCGCGCCGCTCATATTCGTAGGGATTTACTGCATCGTGCCCAATCCGGAGTACGACTGCGACTGCGCATTCTGGATTCTGGTTTCGCTTTGGCTGTTGCAAAAGCTCGACAAAAAAACGAACGCAGCCTGGGGATTTGCCGCCGGCGTTTTCATTTCCGTGCCGCTGTTTTTCAAGCAAAACATGGGGCTGCCGTTTCTAGTAACGGTCGTCGGTGCGGTTTTGCTGGTTTTCGCGATGAAGTGGCTTGGGCGCGGGCAAGCGCCGGCCGCGCTGCCGGAGACACGCGCGCTGCTTTCCGTTGTGGCGGGCACGTGCGTCGCACTTGGGTCAGCTGTGATCGTGCTGCATTGGACAGCGGGCACTGGCAACTACGTCCAGTGGACGATGCGCTATGCCGCCGCGCGCCGCTTGCCGGGATCCGGCGACATGCTCGGCGTCTATAGCGATCCATTGCTTCTTTGGACACTGCCGTGCGTTGCGGTTGCTCTGGTGGTCTTGCGCAGCAGGCTCGGCAAAAGGCGTTGGGCGCAGGTCGCGGCGCTTGCGTTGCTGGCAGCGCCGTTTCTCTCGACGCTCGCCTCGCTGCTGATCTACGACGATGCCGACTCGCGCGGCGACAGCCTGCTGGCGCTCTGGCCGCTGCTGCTGTTGTTTGCGGGCGCACTGGCAATCGCTAATCTGTTCGGTTTGCGGCGGCAGCCACGGCTACGCGCGCTCGTGCCGCTGGTTCTGCTGGCCGCCATCCACGGCACGCTCATGTCGCAGCAGCTTTGGGGCTCGACCTATGCCATCTGGCCATTGCTCATGCTGCTGGTGGCAGAGATGCTTGCGTCTCTTGAGTATTTTGCGAGCCGCGCCGCCGCGCGATGGTTTGTGCCGGCGCTGGCTGCGCTCATCTCCGTCACGCTGCTGGTGTGCGGGGGACTCTACACGGCCAGCGAAGAGCGGCTCTCCTACGCGAACCTGCCTGACGGCCCTCCGGCGCATTCCGCATTTCCGCAGCTCGCCGGTTTGGCCACGCCGGGGCCGTATGTGCCGGAAATCGACGAGTTGCTGCGCTACGCCCAGGCCAACATTCCTTTCGACGATGGTTTGGTTCTGGTTCCCGGCGAGGAGCCGTTCTACTTTGTCACCGGCCGGGAGGCGCGCTTTCCGGTGCCATTTTTCGATCCGACCATCGACCCTTACTCGCCCGCTGAGATTGCCTCACTGGTGCAGTCGCGCAACATCCGCTGGCTGATTGTGAAGCGCGATTTGCAGATCAGGGAAGACCCAACGCCCAATAGCGCAGTGTTGATGGATGCATTGATGCACGAGTTCACGCTGGCGGTGCATTTGCGCGGGTACGATGTGTACCTGCGGTCGACAAAATGAGCCATATCAACCATAATGATCATATTGCTCGTTATGGTTTGGAGCCGAAATGATTCACTCAGTTAGTGCCGTGAGTTTTCGTCAGAACCTGGGCGAGATGCTCAACCAGGTTCAGTACCAGAAGGTCGGCATCGTGATCAACAAGGACGGTAAGCCTGTGGCCGCTCTTGTCGATGCCGATCTCTTTGCCCGCATTCGCCGCATGCGCGACCGGTTCAATGAGTTGAGCGATCAGGTGGCAGCGGCTTATAAAGACGTGCCCGCCGAAGTTGGCATGGCGGAGATCGATGCGGCGGTAGCGCAGGAACGACAACGTTGATGGCGGGATTGCGCGTGGTTCTGGATACCAACGTTCTGGTGTCGGGACTGGCCTATCCGGAGAGCATTCCCGGCCGCATCTTGAGCGCATGGCATCAGGGTGGGCTGGGTGTGGTGCTGTCCAGGCACATCCTCGATCAGATGGTCAGGGTGCTGCCGCGGCTTTCCCGAATCAAGATGAGCCCCGCCGAGATTCGCGACCTTACCGACAGCTTCATGTTCCTGGCTGACTTGGTCGAGCCGAGCGGCCAGCCGGACGAAACATTACGCAGCCAAGCGGTCCTGGGAACGCCGCACTCCGCGCGAGCAGACTACCTGATCACCGGAGATAAGGACCTATTGGCGCTCGCCGGGCGGTACACAATTGTTACGCCGGCTGCGTTCTGGCAACGGCATGGCAGCTAGCGAAATTGACCATAGTCAGGGTTTCGCTTTTCGCGACCGCTTCAACTGCTCCCAATCTTTTTCCGTTTGGTCCGCGTAGAGTATGCCGAAGCTGGCCAGCGCTTCGGCGAAGGCGTCTCCCGAGCCGATGTAACCGGAGATGACTTGCGTGTCGCCGGAGCGGGCGTGGCCGCGGGCGAGCAGTTCGCCGCAGACCTCCGCATACGCTTTCAGATTGGCGCCAGCCAGGTCTGCAATTTCGATGGAACCCTTGTGATCGTTGAGTTGGCGGACGAGATACTGGCGGCTGCCGATGTGGGTCCAGCCGAGGAATGGATCGGTCTGGATCTGCATGGCGCGCTGGCCCTCGACTACACGCTGGCCGCTGTGCGCCGCGGGGTGAGCGTCGGGCAAGTACGGTGCATAGGCGGACGCAGTCTCTTCCTTGATCTGCAAAAAGAGCGGGTCGGCGGGGCCGTTGCCTTCCATGTAGATGCAGTAGTCGCGCAGGCCCACGGAGCCGGTGCCGACCACTTTGAAAGCCACGTCGACGGGGCGGTAAAACGAGAGGAGATGCTGGCGCTGCGGTTCCAGCATCTCGCGGTAGGGTCCAAGCGAGGCCAGCACGGCAGCGGCCCGGGCGCCGGTGACGCGGGTGAGCATCGGTTCGGACTCCTTGAAGCGGCGCGACGCGTGGGACGAAGCGAGTCGGCTGAGTTGGGCCGGACTTGTCAGTTGCTCGAGCGTGTGCTGCGGAGTGGCGCGCTCGGCCTTGGTGAGCGCGGCGTGCACCGGCCGGGCCAGCTCGATACGGTGCACCTGGAACCGGTTCACTTCCAAGTGCGTCATGCGGGTAAAAGCGCGCATCTGCGCGGCGTAGCGCTCGATGCAGGCCGCGGCGGCCTTGTGCGCGGAGCCGTCTTTGTGTCCAGCGGCGCGGCCAGCCAGCACCAGCGAGGCCGCCATGCGCTTGAGGTCCCACTCGAAGGGTCCGCGGATGGTTTCGTCGAAGTCGTTGATGTCGAAGACGAGGTGTCCGTCGGGCGCGGCGTAAGCGCCCAGGTTGCGCACATGCGCGTCGCCGCAGAGCTGGCTAACGATGCCGGTGGAGGGAAGCTGGGCCAGATCCGCGGCCATGACCGGCGCGGCGCCGCGAAAGAAGGCGAAGGGCGACTCGGCCATGAGCTGGTACTTGAGAGCAATGAGCGCGGGCACACGACCGCGCATGGACCGCTCGACGATCGCCAGAGCGGAGGCTTGCCGCGCCTTAAAATCCAGGGCGTCGTGCTGATGGCGGCCCACCTGCTTGCGCCGCGCCTGGCCGAGAGCGCGGCGTTCCTCAGGAGTTGCCCAGTGCATACTAGCGCTTCTCCAATTCACTGGTTCTCGTCGCTGTCCATTTCAAAATTCACTTAAGACTACAGGGAAATGACCGCAGCACAGCGACAGTTGCAGGATAAGCCAATTGTAGAACCGCGCCGCGGAGAATACACGGTCCACGTTTGCGGCGCAACAAGACGCAGGTCGTGGTTTACACTTTTTTTGGTAGCCCCGTCTCTCTCCATCGCGGCCTGAAATCCAAATCCTTCCGGCTCGGTTCCAGAGCTCCCACCACAGGAGGAATTCCCTTTGACGCGAGCAACCGTCCTTTTAGTTCCCATTGTTGCCGCTTTGCCCCTTGTTGCCTTTTCCGCTGCCGCGCAGGCGCCGGCGAAGCCGCTTACCGTCGAGGCGATCTTCTCGCATGGACCGCTCATCGGCGAGCTGCCCGACCAGCTCACCTGGTCGCCGGATGGAAAGCACCTGACGTATCTGGATGACGGGCAATTAATGGATGTGGATGCCGCGACGGGCAAGGTGCACGTGCTGGTAAGTGCCGCCAAGATGGCTCCGCTGGACGGCAGCAACGGCTCAGAGCAGGACCGCGACCACCGCGCGCGCTACAACATGGCCAGTTACCTGTGGGCGCCGGACTCGGTGCACCTGCTGTTCGATGCCGACGGCCAGCTCTGGCTTTACGATCTCCGCAACGGCACAGGTGTGCAGATTGGCTATACCGGAGGGTCTGCCGGCGACGATCCGAAGTTTTCGCCGGATGGTTCAACCGTCTCATTTATCCGCAATCACAGTCTGGCCGTGATCCGGCTACGCGAGGCGGGCAAGCCCATCACCCCGCTGGCTCCGGCGCCCAATCCTCCTGCCGCTAATGGACAGTTGATGCTGAACGGCGAGGTGGACTGGGTCTACGAGGAAGAGCTCGACGTGCGCAGCAACTACTTCTGGTCGCCGGACTCGAAGAGCCTGGCCTATCTGCAGATGAACGAGACCGCGGTGCCGCAATACCCGCTTACCGACTGGATTCCCAATCACGCGCAAGTGGATTGGCAGCGCTATCCGCAGCCCGGCGACGCCAACCCCGAGGTGCACATTGGGGTGGTGAGCGCGAAGGGCGGCAAGACAACGTGGATAAGGCTGCCCGTCCAGGCCGGCGACTACTACATTCCGCGCTTCGGCTGGGTGGACCGCAAGACCCTGTGGATTGAGACCCTGAGCCGCGATCACAAGCACCGCGGGCTGTTTTTTGCCGATGCCGATGCCGGAAACGCACACGAGATATTGGAGATCGGCGACGACAAGTTTGTAGACGAGAACTACGACGTAGCAGTGGGCGGCGGAACAGTCGTGCTGACACATTGGGGCGATGGGCGCAATCACCTCTATCTCTACACCTACGACGAGGGGAAGCCTTTTGAGGGCGCCGCCAAGCTGGCGCGGCAACTAACCAAGGGCGATTTCGACGTGGGCGATGTGTACAGCGTGGATCCCGCGCGTAAAGTGGCGACCTACGCTTCAAACGAAGACAATCCGCTGGAGCAACAGATTTGGCAGGTGAGCTTCGACGGCGAGCGCAAGGTGTGGAGCGCCGGCGCAGGCTTTCATGAAGCCACCTTCGCCCCCGATGGCATTGTGTTCGCCGAAAAGTACTCGACACGCATGGACCCGCCGGAGATGCGGCTTTGCCATGGACCGGCCTCGGCCGCCGCAGCGGGCGCTTGTCACGTGTTTTGGCAGACTCACGCGCTCGATGCCTACAATCTGCGCGCGCCGGAGCAGCTTGAAGTGAAGGCGCACGAAGGAACCACGCTTTATGCCACACTGCTGCTGCCTGGGGGCAGCAGAAATCCGGCTACCGCGCCGCTGATCGTGAATCCCTACGGAGGGCCGCACGATCAGGAGGTGGTGAACGAATGGAAAAACGGACTACTCTTCGACGAATTGCTGGCGCAACACGGCTTTGCCGTGCTCCACGCCGACAATCGCGGCATGGGCAGCCGCGGGCGTGCTTTTGCGCAGGCCGCGTATCGCAACTTTGGCCCCGTACAGCTCGAGGACCAGCTGACCGTGATCGATGCGGCGCTCGAGAAGTATCCGCAACTGGACCCGAGGCGCCTGGGCTGGTGGGGATGGAGCTGGGGCGGTACGTTCACGCTCTACGCCATGACGCACTCCAGCCGCTTCAGCGCCGGCGTGGCCGTAGCGCCGGTGACCGACTGGCGCAACTACGACTCGATTTACACAGAGCGGTATTTGACCCTGCCCGCGGAGGATCAGGAGGGGTATCGCGACTTTTCCGTTGTGAACTCGGCGGCGCACCTGAAGGGGCGGCTGCTCGTGGCGCATGGAACCGGCGACGACAATGTGCACATGGAAAACACCGTGCAGTTTGTGCAGAAGCTCATTGAGGCAGGCATTCCGTTCGACCTGCAGATTTACCCGCGCAAGACGCACTCGATCGAGGGGCCGGACGTGCGCACACACCTCTACAATCGAATCCTGGCGCAGTTTGAGATGTACTTGAAGCCGGAGGCTGCGGCCAGCGGTGGCCAATAAATAGCGTTAGAGTTCGTGGTGCTTGAACAGCTCGTCTTTCTCGCGACTGGGGCACTTGGTGCACTCTAGGCAGCAGACGAGGAGCACGGCCACGCCTACCGTCACCAGAACGGCGAGAACGCTTCCATTCACTGCGAGCCAACGCATCAGATCCTGCATTTTCCTGCCACCGCTCTTGCGGGCGCTCCGCTAACAACAATCTGCCTGCAGACGACAATGCAGGGCAATAAGTTGGATGAAAATCCTAGACTAAAGGTAATCCCTAGTCGCTGTCGACGCAAGAGAGAGTCCAGTTGCAAACAAGCGAAGAAAGAGCGAATATAGTCTACGATGGCTGCGGCTTTTAATCCCGGGTTGTCTCCCGTTCCCGAGGAGTGGCCGGAAGAGCTTGCACTCCTTGGAGTTGCGGCCGATGGTACGCAACCAGAGGCGGAGGCAAAAGAGGATGCCGATGCTGCTCAGGGGCCGGATCTGAACTGGCTCTTCGTCGATTTGAACTCCTACTTTGCCAGCGTGGAGCAGGAAACGCGGCCCGAGTTGCGTGGACGTCCCGTAGGCGTGGTGCCCATGATGGCCGACACCACATGCTGCATCGCGGCCAGCTACGAGGCCAAGGCCTTTGGCGTGCGGACCGGAACGATTGTTGCCGACGCCAAAGGAATGTGCCCGGAGATTGTGCTGGTGGAAGGCCGCCACGAGCTTTACACCGAATATCATCACCGCATTGTTGAGGCCGTTGAAAGCTGCGTGCCGGTGACGGCCGTTTGCTCCATCGACGAGATGGCGTGCCGGTTGATGGGCCGCGAGCGGGCGCTTCGTGCCGCCCTGGACCTTGGCCTCCGTGTCAAACGGACAATCCGCGAGCGCGTGGGGCCGATGCTGCGCAGCTCGGTGGGCCTGGCGACGAATCGCTATCTCGCCAAAGTGGCCAGCGACATGGAAAAGCCCGACGGCCTGGTGGCGTTGCCGCTCGACATTTTGCCTGAGGCGCTGCGCGGGCTCACGCTGCGCGATCTTCCCGGCATCGGCGCACGCACCGAGAAGCGGTTGAACGAAAAAGGCATTCGCACCATGGACGATCTGCTCGCGCTCGATTGCGAGCAGGCCGGCGAGATTTGGGGATCGGTGTGGGGCGAGCGGCTGTGGCACTGGCTGCGCGGCGAAGACTTCGAAATGGCGGAGACCGAGCACCAGAAATCCATCAGCCATTCGCATGTGCTTTCTCCGGAGATGCGCACTGCGGAAGGGGCCTGGGCCGTGACGCACAAGCTGCTGCACAAAGCGGCCATGCGGCTGCGCGCGGCGGGGCTTTGGGCCAGCAACATCGGGTTGGCCATCGGCTTTGCGGTGCCGCGCAGCGAAAACATGCCGGTGAGCCGCTTCGGCGTGCCTGCGCGCGGCTGGCGCAGCGAGATCAAACTCAGCGAGTGCCAGGACAACCAGACGCTGATCGCCGCGCTACGCCGGTTGTGGGAGTCGCGGCCGGCAGGGGCGCAGTACGAGCACCCTTATTTCATCGGTGTGCAACTGAACAACCTGGTGCCCGACCGGCTGCACACACTGGCGCTCTTCGACGGCCTAGAAGACGAGAAGAGCCGCACGCGCCTGCTCGCCACCATGGACCAGATCAATGATAAGTACGGCATGAGCACGCTGGCGCCCGCTGCGATGCTGAGTGCCTACAAGGCCGCGCCCACGCGGATTGCGTTCCACAGCATTCCCGATCTCTTTTGAAGGTCTGGTTTCAGGGATCAGGGATCAGAACGAATCTGCGGGTGCCCCAGGTCCCGATTCTGGGACCTGGGATACCTCGGTCGCTCACCTACTGTTTCTTGGCTGCATCGAGCGCGCTGGGACGGAGTTTCCCGATGCGGCCATGCGGGCCGACGACAAAGGGCAGCGAGAGCGCATTCCAGTCGCGGTCGTCGTCAGGCGCTTCATGCAGCGCGAGATCGGGATGCAGCGCGCGCCATTTGCGTCCGTCATCCGTCGAAATGTCCGTGCCGTTCGGTCCCACGGTGATCCAGGTCTTGCTGGCAGCGTCGTAAGCCACGGCAGAACGGAAGCCGTGCGGCGGGGTTCGCGCGGCGTGCCAATGCTTTGAGTCATAGTTGCGGTATGCAGCCGTAGCGTCCGACTTGGTCGGTTCAGCGTAGTTGCCGCCCACCGCAATCATCGACTGGTATTCGAGAGGCTGTCCTGGATAACGCTCTTGTATAGCAACGGAAAAGACCCCAGATGAAGGCGAGCCCTGTTTCAGAGGCACCGAGTACCGCTTCCAGAGGTCTTTCACACCGTGTGGGTTTTCGTCTTGCAAGGAACAGTCGAAGCACATCCAACTCTCCGAGAGCATGAAGATGGATGCGCCCCCGGTGCCGCCAGCCCCGAAAATCGGCCCGTCAAAAAATGTGAGAGAAGAGTTACTTGCGGCGAAAACACCTTGCGTGCCGGATCGCACACGCAGACCTCGATTAAACCACCGATACCATTCCTCGCCATCGTTTTTTCTGCTGAATAACGTGAACATTCCGCCTACCGGATCGCCTAGAAGCCAAATTATCCCGTTGCCATCACGGCGCACAGCGTCCCAAAACCCATATTTATCCGGATTCGTAAACACCAGCTTCCACGTCTGGCACCCGTCGGTCGTTTTGTAGAGCCGTGACAAATCGCCCTTTCCGCTCGACATCACAATCGCTGTGTTGGCGTCGAAGGCCTGGACGCCGCGGAAATCCAGATGCTCGGCGCCGGGTGGAATGGAACACGCCTGCCACAAATAGCCGCCGTCTTCGGTCCGCAGAACCGTTCCGTTCGTGCCCGAGGCCCACGCCACTCCGCCGCCCACGTTGTCGATGCCGCGCAGGTCGGCCGTTGTGCCCGAGCGCTCGATCTCCCACTGCGCCTGAGCCGCGCCGAAGGCGAACAATAGAAACGCGAGCAGCCAAGCGTACCTTTGCATGGCCACCAGTTTACGGCGTGCCCGTCATCAGGTCCACAAACATCTTCTGGAAGCGCGCGAGATCGAGGTCGAGCTGCGCGTGGACGAGGCGCACGCCGGTGGCAGGCTTCAGCTTCTCGGGCCAGGTGAGAGTGTCGCCGTAGCTGGGGCCGTGGCTCAGATCCACATCCATATAAAGAATTTGCTCCTTGGTGATGAGCGTGGGGTCGATCCACGCGCAGGCGGCCAGCTCGTCCCACATGTAGAAGCGCGGCTGGCTCCAGGCGGCGATGTAGCGAGCGGCGGGCGACTGCGACTTCGAAATCGCGTCGAGCATAGCCTGCGTAAACGGCGCCTTGATGGAGACATCGACGGTGGTGGCGTCGATGCGCGGCCAATCGGCGTGCAGGACGATGTGCGCGGCCTCGGGATCGAACCAGAAATTGAACTCGTGGCGGGGATCGGTGGCGAATTCGGGATCGGCGGTTTGCGGATTGAGGCTGCCGCCCATGAAGACGATGCCCTTGGTGAGCGCGGCGAAATCAGGATCGATGGAAATGGCCAGGGCGATGTTGGTGAGCGGGCCTGCGGCGTAGATGGTCGCCTGGTGCGGATGCGCGCGCACCTGCCGGATGAGGAAATGCGCGGCGTCTTCGTCGAGGGGCTTGGTGGTGGGCAGTCCCTCGGGCATGGGCGGAATCTCGTAGGGACCGTGCGATTCGAACTTTGCGGGAGCGGCAGGCGCGGCGCCGGCGGCGGTAGCGGCAGACATCGCAGGCGCGCGGCCCCACGCGCCCAGCCACGTGACTTTGCCGTCGAGCGCCGTTTCAATGCGCGTCTCTTCCTGGGTGCGGACGAGCGGAAACACGGCGCCGCGAGCTACGGGAACGCCGGCGTGGCCAGTCAGCTCCAGCATGCGCAGGGTGTGCAGGGTCTCCTCGTCGCGCCAGGCGTTGCCAGTAGCGATGGTGATACCCAACACCTCGACGTCAGGCGACTGCAGGAGCGCCAGCATGGCCATCTGATCGGAGCCGCCGGGGCCGGAGCCGTCCTCGTCGATGAGGACCAGGCGCTTTTGCGCCGGAAGCAGCGTTACGCTTACCGCCAGCAGCAGCGCGACAAATGCTTTTCTCATAGTCGTATATTTTGGCACACCTCCGGGCTCATTGCCCGGCAGTATCGTCAGTGCGCTTTATTGACGCCGGAAACCGGTTCGCTGACCCCGGCCTTCTCCGCGTCCAAAGCCTCTGGGCTTGAACTGCGGCGTCACGGGCAGGTCGGTTTTGCCTTCAGGATAGATCACGAGAAAGCGGTCTTGCCCTTCGCCAACGCTGGCGCTTTCAACGCCCTGGAGCGACCGGCAAACCAGGTGCAGCTGGCGCCGCTCGTGGCTGTTCATGGGCGGAAAGCTGTACGGGATTCCCGACTGGCGGACCTTTTCCGCAGCGGTTTCGGCAGCCAGGCGCAGCTCCTGGGCGCGGAGGGCTTTGAAGTTGCCAGCGTCGAAGCTAATCAGGTTGTGCTCGTGGTGATCCAGACGAAGCATCTGAGCGGCCAGGGTTTCGAGTGCGCGCAGCATTTCCCCATTGCGCTGGATGACGAGAGGCACATCGGGGCCGGCCAGCTCCACGTTGAGCAAGGGCGTCGCGCCGCCCTCCGCATCGGGCTTTCCATCGCCCGCCGAGATGCGGTACTTCAGGCGCATTCCGCCCAGCTTGTTCAGGGTGTTAAGAAAATCGGCAACTTTTCGGGCGGCTTGCTGCAGGTCGTCAATGGGCATAACAGACAAGTATCGCAGAGACGGGCAAGGATGGGGAGCGATTTCCTGAAATCCATTCCCCTTCGGCAAACGCAGCCGCGCCGCTCCCGTTTCTTCTCAGACCTCATTGATCACAAGGTCGTCCGCTTCTATGGCGGCGCTCTTAGGTACTTCATTTCAGCTAAAATTCAGTTTTGCCTAGTATGCTTCTAGTGTGAACGGAAAAGACGTAACTCGTTGCGTCATGAGACGGTGCGGCCACGCACTCCTGGCCTCGGCTACCGTCTTTCTTTTTCTTCTGCTTCCGGCTTTTGCAGCCTACGCTCAGGGGCAAGCCAGCACAGCCTTCGCGGACTCCTCCACTGCCGGCAAGCCGGTGGTCGTCACGCTCGACGACGCGATTCGCTTGGCGGAGGCGAGCGAGCCTGCCTTTGCCGCTGCCGCTGCCACGAGCCGCAGCGCGGACCTGGACCGCTCGATCGCGCGCTCCGGCCTCTTCCCCAATGTGTCCTATTACAATCAGGGGCTTTACACTGAGCCCAACGGCGCGCACGGCCAAGTGGGCCAGGTATCCGACACAGCGGATCTGCCCAAGTTCATCGCCAACAACGGTGTCAGGGAATACTTCAGCCAGGCGATTGTGAACGAAACGCTGGGCATGGTGCCGATTGCGGGCATGCGCCGCGCCGATGCATCCGCCGCCATGGCCAGCGCGGAGCGGGAGATTGCGCGCCGTGGGCTGGTGGCCGCAGTAACCCGTTTGTTTTACGGCTCGCTCGCCGCGGACCATAAGCTCATTGTCGCCGGGCAGGCGAGCCAGGAGGCCGCCGATTTCACCCGGCTGACCACCGAGCGAGAGCAGGCACGCGAAGCCGCACACGCTGACGTGGTTAAGGCGCAACTCGTCGAGCAGCAGCGCGACCGCGACCTCGAAGATGCGCGAGTGGCTGCGGAAAAAGCGCATTTGGAACTGGGCGTGCTGCTGTTCTCCGATCCTCGTACGCCCTGCACGCTTATTGCACCGGAGTCCGCACCCGCGCTGGCCTCGAAGGAAGACGTAGAGCAGGCCGCGGTTCGAAACAATCCTGAGCTGAAGAGTGCGCTCGCCAGTTTGGCCGTGAGCAACGCCGATGTCCAGGCGGCATGGGGCGCCCTGCTGCCTAACGTGGGCCTCAACGTAACCTACGGCATCGACGCGCCGCAATTCGCGGCCAACGGACCTGACGGGGTGCGCAATCTGGGTTACTCGGCCAGCCTGACGGTGAACATTCCCGTGTGGGACTGGCTGGCGAGCGAGAACAAGGTGAAGCAGAGCCAGATTCGCCGCGACGCCGCGCAGGTGGCCCTCACCAACACGCAGAGGCGGCTCATCGCGCAACTGGAAGAGGCGTACTCAGAGGCACAGGCAACGCGCGACCAGCTCGCGTCGCTCGACCAGAGCGTGTCCACCGCCGCTGAGAGCCTCCGCCTCACTAAACTGCGCTACACGGGCGGTGAAGCTACAGTGCTCGAAGTCGTGGACGCGGAAAACACCTACGTGAGCGCGGAAAACGCGCGCGAAGACGGCCGCGTGCGCTATGAGACCGCGCGGGCCGTTTTGCAAACGATTGCGGGAACGATGTGAAGAACAGGGATTAGGGAAAAGTGAGCCGCACGATGAGCGAATCGATCAACGCGAACGCACCCGGACCAACGCGCCTGACGTTGTTGACCGCGCTGGCGCTCCTTCTCGCCTTGCTGCCTGGTTGCAAGAATGCTGCCGCGCCGGCGGTGCAGGTCACCGTGCAGGCCCAGCATCCGGTGCAGGGGCCAATCGCCGAGCAAATTGCCGCCGACGCCATTCTGGCGCCGATCGCCGAGGCCGCGATTGAGCCCAGAATTAACGCCCCGGTCAAAAAATTCTATGTCCAGCGCGGAGAAAAGGTGAAGGCAGGCGAGCTGCTCGTCACACTCGAAAACGCCGACCTGACGGCCGCCGCCATGGACAACAGAGGATCGCTCGAAGCGGCCCAGGCAGCCTATGCCACGGCCACAAAAGCGCAGGTACCGGAAGACACGCTCAAGGCCGAGTCGGACCTGGCCGCGGCCAAGGCGAATCTGGATTTGAACAAGAGCATTGTAAAAAGCCGCAAGGAGTTGTTCGCCGAGGGGGCGATTCCGGGCCGCGACCTCGACACCGCCGAGGCCGCGTTGGTGCAGGCGCAAGCTACGTACGATGCAGCCGCCAAGCATCTGGAGTCGGTGCGAAGCGTCAGCCGCGAGGCCGCGCTTAAGGCGGCGAAGGGCCAACTCACTTCGGCCGAAGGCAAGTCCAAGGGCGCCGAGGCGCAGGTCGGCTATTCCGAGATTCGCAGCCCTATCGACGGAATCGTCACTGATCGGCCCTTATTCGCCGGCGAAACCGCTCCCGCCGGTACGCCATTGATCACTGTGATGGATACCTCCGTGCTGCTGGCCAAGACACACATCGCGCATAGCCTTGCGGTGCAATTGAAGGTGGGGGGCACGGCTGAAGTGCATGTGCCGGGAGTGGCCGATCCGGTGCCGGCCATTGTCTCCATGGTCAGCCCCGCGCTCGACCCCGGCTCGACCACCGTCGAGGTCTGGTTGAAAATCGACAACAAGTCCGGGAAGCTCAAAGTGGGAGCGCCGGTACAGGTGTCGATCACCGGCAAGACCGTCGCCCAGGCATGGAAGGTGCCCGACGCCGCCATCGTGACGGCGGACGATGGCTCGAAGTCGGTGATGGTGGTGGGTAGTGACGGCGAGGCGCATCGCAGGCCCGTGACCCTGGGCATTGACGACGGCACGAACGTGCAGGTCGTCAGCGGCCTTGCGGCCACGGACCTCGTCATCACCCGCGGCGCCTACGCGCTGGACGAAGGCACCAAGGTGAAGATCGGCCCTGCCGCCGGTGACCAGGACACGGGCAGCGGAGGAAGCGACTGATGCCCGCCGAAGCTCGCGATTCCAGCCGGAGGCCCTTCTGGTTGGCCCGGTCCACACGCACCATCTTTTTCTTTGCCGCCCTGCTCACGCTGGCCGGCATCTACCTCTCGTTTCAGGTGCCGATCTCCGTTTTCCCTGACGCAAACTTTCCCCGCGTCATCATCGGCGTCGACAACGGCGTGATGCCGGTCGAGCAGATGGAAGTGACCATCACGCAGCCCATCGAGAATGCGGTCAACTCCGTTCCTGGGCTTGAGTCCGTGCGCTCCACCACCAGCCGCGGCTCTGCCGAGGTGGACCTGTTCTTCAACTGGAACGTGGACATGGTCCTCTCGCTGCAAATGGTGGATTCAGCGCTCGCGCAGGTGCAGCAGACGCTCCCCCCCACAGCCCGCATTACCACCAACCGCCTCACCTTCGCCACCTTTCCCATCCTTGGCTACAGCCTCACGTCCGACACGGTTCCCGAGACCCGGCTATGGGAGATCGGCACCTATGATTTGAAGCCGCCGCTAAGCCGCGTCGAGGGCGTCAGCACGGTGCTTGTACAGGGCGGGCAGGTGCCGGAATTTGCCGTCGCGCCCAACCCGGCCCTGCTGCATGCCACCGGAGTGACCGTCACAGACGTGGTAAACGCTATCAACGCTTCCAACATTGTGCAGTCGCCCGGTCTTTACACGGCAAATCATCAGTTGATCCTGGGCCTCGTGGGCGCGCAGGTGCACGACCTCGCCGCGCTGCGCCAGCTTGTTGTCAAGACCACGCCGGCCGGCGCCCCCGTGCGCCTCAGCGACGTGGCTACCGTCGAACCGTCCACCATGCCGGTTTATACGGTCGTGACCGCGAACGGCAAAAACGCGGTGCTCCTGAGCATCATGCGGCAGCCTTCCTCGAACACCGTGGCCGTGGCCGATGCCGTAGCCAGCGAAGCTGCCGAGCTCCAGAAAAAGCTGCCGCCGGGCGTCAAGCTCGAGCTCTTTTACGACCAGTCGCAACTTGTGCGCAACTCCATCGCCAGCGTGCGCGACGCCATCTTCATTGGCCTCGTTCTGGCATGCGTGATTCTCTTCCTCTTTCTGCGCGACTGGACCTCGTCGCTCATTGCGGGTCTCGTGATTCCCGTTACTGTCGCCGTCACCATCGTGGCGCTGTGGCTGATTGGCGAGAGCTTCAACCTGATGACGCTCGGCGGCATGGCTGCGGCCATCGGCCTGGTGATTGACGACGCCATTGTGGTGGTTGAAAACATCGTGCTGCATCGTGACTCCGGAGAGCATCGCGGCGAAGCGGTGCGCAAAGCGCTCAAAGAGATCACCACACCGCTGGTCTTTTCCACCATTACACCCGTGGTTGTCTTTCTGCCGCTGGTCTCAGTCAGCGGCGTTACGGGCATCTTCTTCCGCGCGCTGGCCATCACCATGACCGCTGCACTGCTCACCTCGCTGGCGCTGGCGCTCACCTGGACGCCCGGCCTGAGTTACGTCTTGCTGCGTGAAGATCCCAACCGCGCGGCGCGCCACGCCGGCGCCGGCCCCATCCTCACGCGTGTTCTCGATGTGCATCGGCGAGTTCTGGAACGGGCACTCGCCAAGCCTCTTTGGGCCGGTGGAATCGGCCTTTTGCTAGTCCTCGCCACCTGGGGCGGTTACAAGTTGCTCGGTACCAACCTGCTGCCGGAAATGGACGAGGGCGGCTTCATTCTCGACTACATCATGCCGGCCGGTAGCTCGCTCGCCGAGACCAACCGCGTGCTCGAAGACGTCACGCGCATCCTCCACTCTATTCCCGAAGTCGAAAACACCTCACGGCGCACCGGCCTGCAATTGGGCCTGGCCACGGTTACCGAGGCCAACACCGGCGATTTTACGGTGAAGCTCAAAGCAAAACGCAACCGCTCCGTCTGGGACGTGATGGATGAGGCGCGCGCCCGCATCAAGGCGAGCCATCCAGAGATCGACATCGAGCTCACGCAGGTCTTGCAGGACAATATCAACGATCTCTCCAACGCGCCTGAGCCAATCCAGATCAAGATCTTCTCCAACGATGCCGCGCTGCTCAACCAACTTGGCCCGCGCGTCGCCGATGCGATCAAAAACATCCCCGGCGTCGTCGATGTCGCGAATGGAATCGAAAACACCATCAGCGGCCCCGCCACAAACTTTCAGGTCGATCCCGTCGTCGCCTCCCGGATGGGCTTTACTCCCGCCGAAGTCTCTGACGACGCAACTTCCATCCTCGACGGAATCACCACCAGCCCGCTCATCGCCAACGGCCGTGCGTACGCCATCCGCGTGCGCCTTTCAGATGAGCATCGCAGCTCGCTCATGGCCATTGAAGACACCGTCTTCAATAGCGCCTCAGGCCGCACGGCTACCCTTGCCTCGCTCGCCGACATCCAGCAGTTGCCGCCGCAGAACGAAATCCAGCGCGAAGACCTGCAAAGCCTAGTCGAAGTCACAGCCGATCTCGAGGGCTCGAACCTGGGTGGAGTCATGCAGAATGTGCAGCAGGCAGTAACCGCCCTGCATCTTCCTGCATCCGTACGCATCGAGTACGGAGGCACCTACCAGCAACAGCAGCAATCCTTCAGTGACTTGCTGCGGGTGCTCGTGTTAGCGCTGGCGCTGGTCTTCGGCGTGCTTTTGGCTGAGTTCCGCAACTTCCCCGCGCCGGTTGCCATTCTTGCCTCGTCGGTGCTTTCCATCTCCGGCGTCATTCTGGCCCTCCTTGTCACCGGCTCCACGTTCAACGTCGCGTCGTTCATGGGGCTCATCATGGTCATCGGCATCGTGGCCAAAAATGGCATTCTGCTGCTCGACGCCGACGAGCGCTTTCGCGCAGAGGGAGCTTCGGCACGCGAGGCCATGCTGCACGCGGCGCAACGCCGCTTGCGCCCCATCGTCATGACCGCTCTGGCCGCCGTCTGCGGGATGTTGCCGCTGGCCTTCGCCCTCGGCGCCGGCTCGCAGATGCTGCAACCGCTGGCCATCGCTGTCATCGGCGGCCTCACCATCTCCATGGTTCTCTCGCTCGTCATCACGCCGCTGGTCTACTTCCTGCTCACGCGGCATCGCGCGGCGCCACCTGACCAGACCGCATAACCTCGGATCGCCCATGGGAAAATGGACCTATGCCGCTGACAGATCCCATCGTGCTTACTGCCGCGGAAGCGCGAGTTCTTGGCGCACTGGCCGAAAAGGCCGCGACCACACCGGAATACTATCCGCTCTCCCTCAACGCGCTCATCAACGCCTGCAACCAGCGCTCGAACCGCGAGCCGGTGATGAAGCTGGACGAAGACGATGTGCGCCAGGCGTTGCACGGTCTCGAAGACAAGGGGCTGGCAGGGCGCGCCCGCTCGACCGACGGCCGCGTGACGAAATACGAACATTGGCTGGGCGAGGCTTTCAATTTCAGCCGCGCCGAAGAAGCGCTGGTGTGCGTGCTGCTGCTGCGCGGGCCGCAGACCACTGGAGAGTTGCGCGGGCGCACGGAGCGAATGCATCGCTTTGAAGAAGTTGCCGATGTGCTGGCCGGGTTGCAGAAGCTGATAGAGCGCGAGCCGCCGCTGGCTGCGGTGCTGCCGCGCCATCCGGGCACCAAGGAGCCGCGCTATGCGCATCTGCTATCGGGGCCGGTGGAATCGATCGTGCTTGGCGCGGGCAAACCGGCAGCCGGCGGCGACGAAGCCACGCGGGACGAGCGCATCGCGCAGTTGGAAGCGGATGTGGCCTTTTTGCGGCAGGAAGTGGGCGCACTGCGGCAGAAGGTGGACAGCCTTGGCGGGGATTGAGGGATTACGCTGCCGACTGCGTGGAGAATCGCCCGCCCGAAGCTACTCCACCCGACCCAGGCATACCGCAAACCATCCATTCTTGTCGGTCCAGCGTGCCGCCGGCGCAAAGCCTGCCTCGGCCAGCAGTGATTCCGCCTGGCCGGGTTGGAATTTGTAGCTGTTTTCGGTGTGGATGGTTTCGCCCGCCGCAAAATCCACTTCCAGATGGAGCGCCGCGAGACGCACGCGTTGCGCCAGACGGCTCACAAGGTGCATCTCGATGCGCGAAGCGGCGACGTTCCACAGCGGTAGGTGCGCGAATGCCTCCGGGTCGAAGTCCGCGTCCAATTCGCGGTTGAGGCGCGCGAGCAGGTTGCGGTTGAAGGCCGCAGTCACGCCAGCCGCATCGTCGTAGGCCGCGAGAAGGATGGAATCCTTTTTCACAAGATCTACGCCCAGCAGGAAGCTGTCGCCGGTTTTGAGTCCGGCGCGCACCCGCTGCAATAGCTCCGCTGCTTCGTTCGGCTCAAAGTTGCCGATGCTGGAGCCGATATAGAGCACCAGTTGGCGCTCGCCGCCGCGAGGCCGATCAAGATGGAAGCTGTGCCCGTCGCCGTGGGTGTAGTCCATCACGCGCGGTGTAACGGTGACGCCGGGGATCTCGCGCCCGATCCGCTCGCAGGCGCCGTCGAGGGCGCTCGCGGAGACGTCCACGGGTTCGTAGAGGACCGTTCGCTGGCGCTCGACGGCCGCCTTGAGCAAGAGGCGCGTCTTCTCAGCCGAGCCCGCGCCTAGCTCCGCGATGCGCAGACGCACGCCGTCTGCCGCCTGCGCGATGATCGCTCCAGCGTTTTGGGCGAAGATTTCGCGCTCGGTGCGCGTGAGGTAGTACTCGGGTAATTCGGAAATCGCCTCGAAGAGTTGCGAGCCGGCCTCGTCGTAAAACAGCCAGGGCGGGAGGCGCTTGCGCTGGGATGCGAGGCCCTGGCGCACCGCCGCGGCGACGTGTTCATCGATTTGTTGGGCTACTGCAGGGGAAGCTGCTGCGCTCATGTACCTTCAGTTGGATGCGGCTCAATGAGATTACGACGCCAGCCGGATGCCGGAAAATTGCCATCGCGTCTCCGGCGCAAAGAAGTTGCGGTAGCTTGCGCGGATGTGAAGGGCCGGCGTGATACATGATCCGCCGCGAAGAACCATCTGCCCGCTCATGAATTTGCCGTTGTACTCGCCCAGCGCGCCGTTGAGCGGACGAAAGCCCGGATAGCCGAGGTAGGCGCTCGCTGTCCATTGCCAGCAATCGCCGAAGTACTTCGTACCGTTCTCGTTTTGGACGAGATCAGTGGTAGGCGCGGGCATGAGGCGTCCCAAGTCCAGCAGATTTCCTCCCACCGGTTGGCCTTGGGCCGCGGCCTCCCACTCGATCTCCGTGGGCAGCCGGCGGCCGGCCCATCGCGCGTAGGCGTCGGCCTCGTAGAAACTCACCTGGCTCACCGGTGTCGCTTCAAGCTGTTCGAGTGGCAGTTCGCCGCGCAGCGTAAACACGCTCCACGCGCCGTCTTTTTCTGTCCAATAGAGGGGCGCGCGCCAGCCGTTCGCTTTCACCGCGTCCCAGCCCGCCGATAGCCAGAACTCTGGTTTGCGGTAGCCACCATCGGCCATAAACTCCGCATACTGGCCGCAAGTGACCAGGCGGTTCGCGAGCGCATACGGCTCAAGCCAGACGCGATGGCGCGGCAGTTCGTTATCGAAGCAGAAGCCGCGGCCCTCGTGGCCGACGTCGCGCAGGCCACCCTCAAGCTCCCGAAATTCCATCACCGGGCTTCGCGGTACGGCCTTGCCTTCTTGTTCCTTCGGTCCCCCGGTCCCTCGTTCTCTGTATTTCGGCCGCAGCGGATTCGTGAAAAAGGCGTGCAGGATGTCGGTGAGCAGCAGTTCCTGGTGCTGCTCCTCGTGGTTCGCGCCCAGCTCGATGCGGCGCAGCGCCTCTGCCTCCGGCTCACGCTCCAGCAGACGCTCCATTGCCGCATCTACATGCTCGCGGTAGCGCAGCACCTCGTCGAGGCCCGGCCGCGAAAACGACGATCGCAGCCGTTTCTCGGGAAATGCCGAGAAACTCTCGTAATAGCT
>Ga0326727_10004179_pt1 | contig 44124 bp, 43 predicted proteins | sample MB2enrmetagenome_FD_207643 | JGI IMG/M metagenome (GOLD analysis project Ga0326727, IMG submission 207643) | Lab enriched peat soil microbial communities from McLean, Ithaca, NY, United States - MB29MY | ecosystem: Environmental > Terrestrial > Soil > Wetlands > Peat | place: USA: New York... | reverse complement strand
TATTCATAAAGATCCCTGTGACCTGCTTCCGGAATTTGTAACACATTTTGTGTTAGAGTTCTGCTATTTTTTTGGTGATTACCGAGTGAAGTGTAGTACAGGTTGTCTGAAATCAGAAAAACAACAACAAGGAAGGTAGCTAGATTCTGCAGGAGCAGAAAATAAGCTGTCCAAACTTTGCTCCTTTCAACCCGTACTGCGCGAGAGTAATGAATTATCATTGTTATTCGTTCACATAATCTGCATGGAATTAATTGTGTTTGCTAATGTGCATAGTTGATAATATCGGGATTCCGCCACTTAGTAAGCTGATTTACTTCACCGCGCACTGTAGTAAACGCATTTACTTCACTTGGATATCAGGAAAATGTGTTTGCTAATTTCGGCGAAAGCGACCGTGAAGATCGCTTGATATTTTTTAGGGTGAAGCAAGGGGAATTGTCCCCCAACTGTCCCCCAGACCTTCGCAAACCCAATAGGGACAAGGGTTCAGGCGGGTTCGATTCCCATGCACTTTCGCCATTTTATTTTATAATTTCAATCACTTAACATTTTAAAAGCGTGCCGATAGCATGAATGATTCGGAGGCAAGCCTGTCGGTCCCGGGGCATCGCCGTTCGACTACTATAAAGGCAAACCCGGTACAACCGACTGGCTACCTGTCCCGGAAGCGGTGCAGAAGGCATTTCCGAGCATCGAGAGGATTATGCGAGAGAAGATCGTCCGCTGCTGATGGAAAAAATGGTCGGGGCAACTGCAGAGTGCATCTTGTCCATACAACCTTGAAGAAACGGCTCGGGGAACGTCCGCTTTGAGATGGAATGACCTATGGTAAAGATCAAAAGGGTTTATGACAAAGTATCTCCGGATGACGGCAAGCGTATCCTTGTGGATCGCCTCTGGCCCAGAGGAATAATGAAAGGAGATGCCGCCATCGACGAGTGGCTCAAGAACATCGCGCCAAGCACTGAGCTCAGAAAATGGTACTCCCATGATCCTGCAAAGTAGGGCCAGTTTAAGAAACGTTATAAGATTGAACTGAAAGACAAAACCTAGATCGTCGATCGACTCCGCACGGAATCAAAAAAACGCACGATCACCCTCTTATTTTCTGCTAGGGCGACGGAACTAAATAACGCGGTCGCCCTCAAGGAATTCATTGAACAGTGAGGCAGCGGTTATCTAGTTCTAGTGAATGCAGCGTAGTGATAAATGGTATGAAGAGGATAATCTAACTAGATCATTTGAAGGAGGAAAACAATGATTGCTCTGCCTTTCTGCTGAAAGTTGAAAATTAGTCTACTCTTTATGCCATTTGACATTCCTGCGATTCCCACCAAACCTTCTTAAATACTTACCTGTCGTAAATACCAAGTACCTTACTAGTTTTCCACATTCATACACAATCGCACAATGTCTCTTAAATTTTCTTCCGGCAACGGTGGCATATGAAGAACTTTGTCACAACAGGGCGTATTGTTTATATTGCGACAATTGATAGCTCCCGCTCCTATGATCTTATTAACGGCATCGTCATCATTGTTTGCATCAACCTTTATTACTCGACTGCAAGGGGCAGGACATGCAAATGTATAGACCATAGCTTTCATCCCTTAAATAATTAGAATGGCTTTTCCAGTGCCTGCCAAAGTTCAGAAATTAAAATGGGCCGTGGTAAAGCAGTGAGCTAATACTCTCGCCCGGCATTAAAGTATCTGTCCATGGCAGAAAGGATCAAAGACTCATCCTTCTTCAACGGCGGCGACTCTGATTTACCTTTGAAATATTTTAATATGCATGACTTGAGGGCTTCCACTTGATTCAAAGTCTTCAAACCTATGTTTACATCCGCATCATTTTCTCTCATAGTGTCTTCTCACTCCTCAATAAATATAAGTTTCAATATGTTCGACAATTAATAAGGAACAAACCCTGTCCCGGTCGTTTTTGCACTCTTTAATAAGTGACATCTGCAGTTCCCGTATTATTTGTCCCCTCTTAAAAATTGTAGTTGGTTGGCAATGAAACCAGTCCTTCAATACTTTTTATTTAGTTTTCCTTATTGACAAATTAATTACAATCGGGAGGAATCAGATTTTTACCTGAGAAAAAACTGAATCAGGATCAGGAGCAGGATGGTTTGTGATAAGAAATGGGATGATATTGCTTATATTGCACTACTCTTTATAAGCGGTAATCCTCACTCAAATTCTAATTGGAATGATGAGGATAAGTAGGAGTTCTCAGCAAGTGCTCCTTCCTGTTAGCGCTAAATCCGCTCCAATCGCAGAAACACAAGACTTCGATCGGAAATAAATAGATGCGGCTCGCACAGATAATAGAACCCTGAAATGACAGAACTCTAATTCTGGATCTGGGACAAGGATTTTACGATGCTTTAAGTCAGATTTTTTTCTTGCATTCCTCTTAAATTATAGCTACAAAGAACAGCTAGTTTTCCGAACATAATACTCTTATTAACCTATCATTCTCTTTACATAGGACATTCTATGTGGCGATCCTATAAACTCATCCCAGTCATACAAGGAGGGTCGTGATGGCAAAGTATGCACGCGAGGCTATTCTGGAAAAGTGCCCGACTGGTATAAGAGGTTTTGACGAAATCAGTAATGGAGGACTACCCAAGGGCCGCCCCACCTTGATCTGCGGGAGCGCCGGCTGCGGGAAGACCGTGCTCGCCATGGAGTTTCTTCTCAGGGGCGCCATCCAGTACAAGGAGCCTGGCATATTCGTTTCCTTCGAGGAAACACCGAAAGACCTGGCCCAGAACTTCGCCTCCCTGGGTTATGACCTGAATGGTCTCATCGCCCGCAAGCTCATCGCCATGGACCATATCTACATCGAGAGGAGCGAGATCGAGGAGACGGGCGAATACGACCTCGAGGGTCTTTTCATCCGCCTGGGACACGCCATTGATTCTATCAAGGCGAAAAGGATCGTCCTCGACACTATCGAGTCCCTTTTTTCCGGGCTTTCCAATGAAGGGATTCTGCGGGCGGAGCTTCGCAGGCTTTTCCACTGGCTTAAAGACCGGGGAATCACCGCCGTCATCACGGGAGAAAGCGGGGAGAAGAGCCTGACCCGCTACGGCCTCGAGGAATACGTGGCCGACTGCGTGATCCTTCTTGACTTCCGGATCAGGGAGCAGATATCCACCCGGCGTCTGCGTATCATCAAGTACCGGGGTTCGTCCCACGGGGCAGACGAGTATCCGTTCCTCATCGAGAAAACTGGCATCTCCATCCTGCCGGTGACATCCCTCGGCCTCGTGCATACAGTTTCCAACGAAAGGATATCCTCGGGCATACCGCGCCTGGACAACATGCTCGCCCTGAAAGGTTTCTACCGCGGAAGCACCATCCTCATCTCCGGCACGGCGGGCACGGGGAAGACCAGTTTTGCGAACAAGTTCGTCGAGGCTGCCTGCAGGCGCGGAGAGCGCTGCCTCTACCTCGCCTTCGAGGAATCTGCCGACCAGATCATCCGTAACATGAAGTCCATCGGCACGGACCTCGCCCCCTGGGTGAAGAAGGGAAGACTGATGTTCCATGCGAGCCGTCCTACTCTCTACGGGCTCGAGATGCACCTGGTAACGATTCATAATCTGATCGCCGAGTTCAACCCCAGGATCGTCATCGTGGACCCGGTCACCAATCTGACGGCGGTGGGGACCTCCATAGAGGTCAAATCGGTTCTCACGCGCCTCTTCGATTATCTGAAGATGAAACATGTCACCACGCTTCTTACGGACCTGGTCCATTTCGGAAACAACGTCGAGCGGACGAACGAAGAGATATCGTCCCTCATCGATACCTGGCTACTTCTCCGTGACATCGAGATCAACGGCGAGCGGAACCGCGGCCTGTATATCCTGAAGTCCCGTGGCATGGCCCACTCCAACCAGATACGCGAGGTCCTGCTCAGTGACCGCGGCATCGAACTCGTGGATGTCTATCTCGGTACCGGCGGGGTACTCACAGGGAGCGCCCGTGTGGCGCAGGATGCGAAGGAAGAGGCCGAGGCCAGGCACTACCAGCACGAGGCCGACCGGATGATGCGCGAGCAAGAGCGCAAGCGCAAGGTCCTGGAGGCTAAGATCGAGGCCCTGCGCGCCGAGTTTGACATGGAGTCCGAGGAACTCCGGTTCATGTCTGCGGATCAGAAGAAAACGCGGAATGGCCTGATCGCGGAGCGGGCCGAGATGGCGCGCCTGCGCAAGATGGATCGGGTAACGCATCCCCGGAAGGAAGGGAGAAGGAGGGGCGTGAGATGAAAAACGCACGGGCCCCAAAAAGGAAACCAGCCAAATGCGCTCCCAACATGGAAGTCTGGATACTGAGGCTGTACGTAGCGGGGCATACGCCGAAGTCGATTGCGGCCTTCGCCAATCTCAAGGCGATCTGCGAAGAGCATCTTGCCGGCAAGTACCGGATCGAGATCATAGACCTCCTTACGAATCCCACCCTGGCGAAGGGAGACCAGATCCTCGCCATTCCGACTCTGGTGAGGCAGCTGCCGCCGCCCGTGAAAAAGATGATTGGAGATCTGGCCAATACGGAGCGCGTACTGGTCGGGCTCGACATTAAGCCTGCCGTAAAAGCCGTCAAATAAATCAATGGAGCGATGCTGATGATAAAGGAGAAGACCAAGACAGGCAACCTGCCATTTGAAAAAGCCCTGAAAAGGTCCAAAGCGGAAAGGTACGTTTTGCGCCTTTATGTTGCGGGGCTAACCCCGAGATCGACAAAGGCGATCGCGAATGTGAAGGAGATCTGCGAGAAATACCTCCAGGGCCGATACGAGCTCGATGTCGTGGATATCTATCAGCAACCCAAGCTTGCCCAGGGCGAGCAGATCATCGCGGCCCCTACATTAATCAAGAAGCTCCCTCTGCCGCTTCGCAGGCTGATCGGCGACATGTCGGATACGGAAAGGTTTCTGGTAGGAATCGATCTGAGGCCGAAAAAATAATGAAGAAGGCAGCGCGCAAACCACAAAAACCGAGCCAGGAAGAACTCCTGGCCAAAGTAGAACATCTGGAGTCGCGGCTGGCGGAAGCCGAAGAGACGCTGCGTGCCATACGCAACGGCGAGGTGGATGCGCTCGCCATTGAAACGGAGGCTGGCCCGCAGATATTTACACTCAAGGGCGCCGACTATGCTTACCAGATGATCGTTGAGAACATAAATGAAGGCGCTTTAACACTCCTGCCCGATGGAACAATCGTCTATGCGAACCGGCGCTTTGCAGATATGTTGGGTATTGCACTCGAAAAGATAATAGGTGCTCCCTTTCATCACTTTGTCCACGAAAGCGGGAAAAAGAACTTTCTGAGACTCTTGGGCGACAGCCTGGCCGGGAAACAAAAGGGCGAGTTTCTGCTCTATACTGTATGGGGCGAGAATCTTCCCGTCGCTGTCTCTGCAAATCCTCTCCAAGTGGAAGAACAGATATCTGTGAGTATGGTAATTACCGACCTTACCGAACAGAAGAAGAGAGAGGATCGGTTGGACTTTGAAGTAAGAAAGCGGACCGCCGAGCTAGAGAATGTTACAGCAGAACTGAAGGCGCAGAATATAGAGATGTTGTCTATTCAGCAGAGACTCGAAGAGGACCAGAGGGCCCTTGAGGAAAGTGCAGTAAAGCTTGAAGAAGCCAACAGGGAACTGGAGAGTTTCAGCTATTCCGTCTCCCACGACCTCAGGGCACCGCTCCGAGCCATCGACGGTTATGCGCGCATGATCCTCAAGAAGCAGGGGGATAAGTTTGACGCAGACACCCTAGATAAATTTAACATAATCAGATCGAGCACGCACATGATGGGCCAGCTCATCGACGACCTCTTGACTTTCTCCCGCCTGGGAAGGAAACACATGTCCCCCACGCATCTGGACATGGATGCCCTCATTAAAGATGCATGGAAGGAAGTTCGAGCGAGCGACCCGGAGAGGAACATAAAGTTTACACTAGGGAGTATGCCTCCGGGCTACGGGGACAGGGCTCTCATCAAGCAGGTATTGATAAACCTTCTTTCCAACGCCGCTAAATTCACAAAATACAAAGATGCCGCCGAGATCGTTGTGGGGGGCAACGCCGATGGAAATGAGAACGTGTATTATGTCAGGGATAACGGCGTGGGCTTCGATATGGCCTATTACGATAAATTGTTCAGCGTCTTTCAGAGACTTCACAGTACGGACCAATTCGAAGGCACCGGTGTCGGCTTGGCAACCGTCCAGCGCATCATACACAGGCATGTCGGACGGATCTGGGCGGAGGGAAAAGTAGATGAAGGAGCGACATTCTATTTTTCGCTGCCTTTATCACACACACAAGATACCGCTTCCTAAGAAAAATTAAGTTTCATTCTGCTCGATGATTTCTTATGGTAATTCTCAAGCTTTCACTTAACTAATGACTGACTAGTTGTAGGTGTAACTATCATCGAGCTAGTACTCGATTGGGTAATCTCCCTAAAGCCGAGCAGTAGATCCGGACAATTCTTTTTTAAACCGTGCCGACAGTGTGCCGATTAGCAAAAATGAATAGGGGAAAATCAGATACTTACAAGGGATTGCATGTTTTCGATTCCCATGCACTTCCGCCAATTTTTCTTTTATTTTCAATCCCTTAACATTTTAAAAGCGTGCCGATAGCATGACTGATTCGTGGGCAGTCAACAGCCAATGTCGCAATACTTGTTCAGGGAATAGAAAATTTACAAAGAAGAATACAAGAGGAAAAAGCTAAGACCTCAGAAAATTCGAGTTGCGGACTGCACCTGCCAAAGTTGCAAATGACTTCTTCATTGAGACCTAATGCTTTATCATTTGTGCTGTTGAAATTTCTGTTACCTTACTTTTTTTGTCAAGTTCCTACCTAAAAGCCAGACCGATCTTTTCAGTATATTGGGCCTCCTGACATAAGTTGCGGCCCTTTGTTTAGCCATACTTAGCTACTGGCTTCGACTTACGTCATCGACAAGCAAGCATTAAGACGCTGTTTCTGACGGGGCATAAGACCCCCATATGGGGTAATGTTCTCCTTCACTACGTGAAAAAATGTCCGTCAAAGATCATATCTTACTAGAATCATTTAATAAAAATATATGGCATCAGTATTGCTATTTTCTAAGTTAACATTTTCATTAGTTAGATCACGGTCTTAGTTTTTCGTGTTTAGGCACTTAACCTCAGAAAACGTTATTATTTCTATTGAAGGAGGGAGACTATGAAAGTGCTATCCAGAAAATTGGTGGAGCTTGTTGAACACAATGCCGGCACGTTGACAAAGCGCTGGCTTGCCGATGTGAAGAAACATCCCGGGACCAAAACTTATCACACCTATGATGAAAAGAAACTCTATCAGAGAGCGTTCACTGTTTACAGCCAGTTTGACAAATGGATGTCGAATGAAACTACGAAAAAAGATATTGAAAATATTTACACAGCCCTTGGCAAGCAGCGACAACAGGAGGGATTCGCCTTGTCGGAAGTCATTCAGGCGCTCATTATCACAAGACGCCACATTTGGCTGCTCGTACGTTCCGCAGGCCTCTTGGATACAGCTCTGGATCTTCACCAGGCGATAGACCTCATCAATCGGTCGGTCCTGTTTTTCGATCGTGCAATCTATTTTACCGCCTTGGGATTCGAAACAAAGAATTGATCTGAAATCCCAGAGCTCTTTTTCCTAGAAGGGAGGAGAAAAATATGGCTTCTGTAGACACCTTGAGACAATTCGATTTCTTCCGGGGATTCAGTGACGAACAAATGAAGAAACTTGCGGATATTGCCACTGAAGAATCTTATAGAGCCGGTTTTGAGCTATGGGAAAAGGGAGATCCGGCACAAAACCTCTACTTGTTGGAAGGCGGGAAGGTTGTTCTGGTCATGGATACTTACATGGGTACGGCGAGACCATCTTTGCAGGTTACCGTGGATATAGTTACAAAGGGAGATGCCATGGGATGGTCAGCCGTGATTGAACCTTACGTGTACACCTTGGGCGCCCGATGCATCGATGATTCCAAAACCGTCGTCTTGGATGGAGCTAAGCTCCGGGATCTGCTGAGTAAAGATGTTGCATTAGGGTATAAATTCATGCAAGCCACGGCAAAAGTAATAGCCACCCGTCTGAACCATACAGAGATTATTCTCGTTGGCGAGCGAGGGCTCTCTGTTTTGAGCGATGATTGAGTATGAAGAACATTCATAGCTGTATGTGGGGATACGCGGTTTTAAGTCGCGTAAGAATTTGAGGAGGGATTACCATGTGGAAGACCACCGTCGAGGGAGAGGCGTCAGTTGAAGCAGCTATAAAGCAGTGTCTTGCGCCGTGCCAGGAACGATGTCCCATCAACGAAGATATCCAGCGCACGAATGTTCTCATCTCCCTGCTGCCCGAAGATATTAAAGAGGCGAAAGAGGGACTGATCCAGATCGGGAACTATCTTTTTGAGAACAACCCGCTTTTTCCTGTGTGCGGCTATGTCTGCGGCATATGCGAATTGGGTTGCAATTACCAGAGCAAGGGAGGTTCTATCAGACGGAGACTTCTTAAGCGGTTTGTATCGGACTATTTCTTAAACCACCTTGATGAGAAAAAGGAGTACGATATTGTCAAGGACAAGGGAAATGTGGCTGTCATAGGTGGGGGCCCCGGCGGGCTGATGTGCGCCTTCCAACTGGGCAGAAAGGGCTACCGGGTAACCATCTTCGAGGCATCAGGCAGGCTGGGAGGAGCCCTCTGGCTTATCCCCCACTATCGCCTCCCCAAGATCGTTCTGCAAAGGGTGATCGAAAACATGCTCAGGATAGCCGGGGTGGAAGTGAAATACAATACCAGGATCGGTGAGGGAAATCTCACCATTAATAGACTGCGAAAGGATGGTTACAAGGCGGTCTTCATCGCTAAAGGGACACCCACGGCGAGGGTTCTTACCTTCGGTAGGGAAATTGTAGGGAATCAAGATTTGGACGGAGTCCTGTATGGACAGACATTTCTCTATGAGGTGAGCCGCGGCATCCTTGTCAAGGATTATCTGGGAGGCAGGAAGGTTATTGTCATTGGCGGTGGCAACGTGGCTTTCGACGCGGCGCGTTCGGCCAGGAGACTGGGAGGAGACGTGACGCTGATAGCCCTCGAAAATGAGGATAAATCCTCGAAGGATGGCATCCCCGCTGACCACGAAGAGATTCGGGGCGCTTGGGAAGAAGGCGTCAGGATCATATACTCTCGCGGTGTGAGCAAGATACTTGGCGAGGAAGGAAGATTCACGGGCATAGTCTCTCCCAAATGCATGAGCGTCTTCGACAAGGACGGCAGGTTCAATCCGGAATTCGACACGGGAGACGTGATCACGATAAATGGCGATGCCCTTATCATCACAGTCGGTCAGGGACCGGACAGAGCATTCCTCGAAGGAGAGGGTCTGATGGATAAAAATGGCAGGCTGGCTGTCGACCCTCTCACCCTCCAGAGCATGAACAAGGCCTGGGTATTCATCGGCGGCGATGTGCGAAGAGTGGGTTTCATGGTGGACGCCATGCGGGAGGGACAGGAAGCGGCGGAGTCTATTGAACGGTACCTGAAAGGCAGTGACATCAGATCCGGAAGGAAGAAGGCGTTTGAGGCGTTCGATATACCCCAGCTCAAGGACGAAGATTACAGGTCCGAACCAGAGGTGGTATGGATACCGGCCGAGAAGCGCATGCACTTCCAGATGTTCGAGCAAGGCTTCTCACTCAAAGAAGCCATCGAGGAGGCAAGGCGCTGTCTCTGCTGCGGCCCCTGTGTCTCGTGCAAGGCCTGCATATCCATCGGCATGCAGGATGAGTTACCATCTGTTGTGGTTCATGAGCATCTCTGCAGTGGGTGCGGGATATGCGTTTCATCATGCCATTACAGCGCCGCCTACCTGAAGGACGAGGGTGGCCACCTGGTATCCGCCACCGACACATTCAGATGCAAGGGCTGTGGCATGTGTGTCTCTGCCTGCCCGGCGGGCGCACGTGAACTCATCGGCTCCGATATGGAGGAACAAATAGCAAAGGTCTATGCCTCACTTTAAAGATAGCTTTTCGAATTAAGGACGGACGGAGAAACAGAAGAATGGCAACATCCAGATTAGCAATCACACATCCTGACATTACACGCGCCTCGTTGGATGCATATTTGTCAAGGCAATGCGCCGACAGGGCGAGATCGCGTATTGCCATCCTGCGGGGAGTCATGGACAGAGTACCCATAAATCACTTGAGCTGGCAGCGCAAAATGTCGCGACAGGGCATCTACAATCTCGTAAACCGCGTGAACAGAAAGGGCCTACGCGGGCTCAAGGATCAACATATAGATCGCCCCGGCAAACTGATGGTGGAGATCGCAGAAGACCTGAAGAGGACATTAATCAATTCACCGACGGATCAGGGATACATAGAGCGGCACTGGAACAACGTGCTTCTGAGAAGATATCTCAACGAGAAGCACGGGGTTGATATAGGACGCGCTAAGTTGATGAACTGGATCAGCGCAATCGGTATCCCCGTGAAGCTGGCAAGGAAGAGATACGAGAAAACAGCCGCAGCTGAACGAAGTACCTTAGTCACCGATTTGAGGAAAATTCAGAATCATAAGTTGAAAGAGATCATCATCTACGGCAATGAAGCAGGCGCTGAGGTGGACGTAGTACTCATTGCCCAGTGGACTCCGGAGGTATGCCCTCCTGATATGTTCACGGGCGACAGGCGATGAAATTACGATCGCAGGGAAAGATTATCAATCGACGCCGGAAATACAGAGCGAGGAGGAAAACATGAAGGAATTCACCCCCAAACTTATATGTTTTACCTGTAAATTCGGTTGGGGCTATCTGAACGGCAACGTAAGCGCGAAGCTGCTTAAGAACCTTATACCTGTGGCCTGCAGCGGCAAGGTTGACGCCACACACATCATCGACGCCTTCAGGGAAGGAGCTGACGGGGTGCTCATACTCGGCTGCCCGGACAGGGAGTGTCATTTTCAGACGGGCAACTACCAGGCGAGAAAGAGGGTTCTTCTATTGAAGAAGACCCTTAAAGAATTCGGCATTGAACCCGGGCGCCTCAAGATGGCCCTCAGCCTAGACCCGGAAGGCACGAGGATTCCCGTCTTCATAGAAGAGATGAAAAAGGAGATTGTGGAACTGGGGCCACTTTCCGTCAGGGTGTGAACCGGCTACTGATGATTATACATCTAAGATGCTGTCCATAAGGAACAAAGAAAATATTGGAGGATCATATGGCAGAGAAACCCAAGGTGGCAATATACTGGCTGGCATCCTGCGCGGGCTGCGATGAAGCCATAGTTGATCTGAATGAAGTGATTCTCACTGTCGCCGACGCTGTAGATATTGTGCTATGGCCTGTCGCCCTAGACTTCAAGTATGAGAGCATCCGCAAGATGAAGAAGGGAGAAATAGCCCTCTCCATCCTCCATGGATCCGTACGCAATTCCGAGCAGGAAGAGATGGCCAAGCTGCTCCGGGAAAAATCGCAGCTCGTTCTGGCCTTCGGTGCCTGTGCCTGCTTCGGAGGTACTGCGGGGCTTGCGAACTTCATTTCCAAAGATGAGATTTTTGACTGGGTCTACCGGGACGCTCCGACAGTGGTGAACCCGACCAACAGCAGGCCTCAGCTGGTAACGAAAATCAACGGGAATAGACTGACTCTACCGGAATTTTTTGACCGGGTATATCCGCTCCATGACATCATCCATGTGGACTATTATCTTCCTGGATGCCCGCCGCCACCGGAACTCATAGCAAACGCGGTCTTTGCCGTCCTAGAAGACAAGTTGCCCCCCAGGGGCGCGACGCTTGCTCCAACCAAGCCTCTTTGCGATACATGCCCGAGAAATAAATCCAAGCCACTTAAGATGGAGATCTCCGAGTTCAAGAGGATACATGAGATTGAAGCAAAGGATGATCTTTGCTTTCTGGCACAGGGCGTTCTCTGCATCGGACCCGCGATTCGCTCAGGGTGCGGAGAAACTTGCATACGAACGAATACCCCTTGCAGAGGCTGCTTTGGTCCTGTCGACGGTGTGGCTGATGCAGGTGCAAAATTCATCTCCAGTCTGGCATCGCTCATCGGCGCTGAGGGCGAGGCGGAATCGGAAAAGACAATCGAAGGTATTGCCGACCTGGCAGGCTACTGTTACCGCTTCAGTCTCCCCAGGGCATCGCTCAAACGAAAAAGCAAGAACAAGGAGAAATGATCATGGCACGAAAGATAACAATAGACCCGATAACCAGGCTTGAGGGACACGGCAAGATAGAGTTGCTTCTCGACGAGAAGGGGAATGTGAAGGATGCATACTGGCAGGTGGCCGAGCTGCGCGGGTTTGAGCGCTTCTGTCTCGGCAGACCCGCGGAAGAGATGCCGAGGATTGTGCCCAACATATGTGGGGTATGCCCTTCAGCGCACCACATGGCCGCCACCAAGGCCCTCGACGACCTCTACAGTGTCGAGCCCACACCAGCGGCAAGGTTGATCAGGGAACTCGAATTCAATGCCTTCTACATCGAGGACCACTATATTCACTTCTTTTTCCTCGCGGCGCCCGATTTTGTCGTCGGGCCGGATGCCGATCCGAAAGAGCGGAACATACTCGGCGTCATAGGCAAGGTGGGTAAGGAAATAGGCCTCAAGGTCATTGAGGTCAGAAAGAGAAACCGGGATATCATCCGGCATATCTTCACCAAGGCTCCGCACCCGGAAGGCGGCCTGCCTGGCGGCGTGCCCAGGGGATTTACAGAGCAGGATCGGAAATGGGTCAAGGATACGGCTATATTTTCTCTCGACTTCGCCAAGTTCGCGATTCAGCTTTTCAAGAATGTAGTTCTCGCGAATAAGACTTATGTGGATCTGATACTTAACGAAGCCTACAAATTAAAGACTTATTACATGGCCCTGGTGGATGAAAACGACAGATGCGTATTCTATGACGGCAAAGTAAAAGTTATTGATCCCGGGGGCAAAGAATACGTGAGATTCGATCCCAAGGACTATGATCAGTATATAGGAGAATGGGTGGAACCTTGGACATACATCAGACTCAACCACTTAAGACAGCTTGGCTGGCATGGTCTCAAAGAAGGTGAGGGCACATCACTCTACCGTGTCGCCCCGCTCGCCAGGCTGAACGTGGCCGATGCCATGCAGACCCCGCTTGCACAGAAGGAGGCGGAGATCATGTTTGAAACTCTGGGAGGAAAGCCAGCCCATCACACGCTTGCCACCCACTGGGCACGGCTAATTTGTGCACTTCAAGCTGCGGAAAATAACGTGATCATCGCTGGTCAACCTCAGCTCACCAGCAAAGATATTAGAAACATGAAGCTCAAATTGAAGAACAAGGGGGTCGGCTGCGTGGAGGCGCCCCGCGGTACTCTCTTCCACCACTACGAAACGAATGACCAGGGAATACTCACGAAGGTCAACCTTATCGTGGCTACGCAGAATAACGCAGCCCCTATCTGCCTGTCAGTTAAGAAAGCTGCCCAGGAATTCGTGCATGGCCCGGATGTGAAGGAAGGTTTCCTGAACATGGTGGAAATGGCGTTCAGGGCCTACGATCCCTGTCTGTCCTGCGCGACTCATTCTCTGCCAGGTACGATGCCACTGGAGGTTAAGATCAGGAATCACGAGGGCAGAGTGATCAGGGAAATCAGCCGCGGATAGAGGACAGGCCTCAAATAACGCATATTTCAAATCTTTGATGAAAGGAATGTTAAAAAGTAGAGAAAGCCATGAAAACGCTTATCCTTGGAATGGGCAACCCCATCCTTGCAGATGACGGAGTGGGATTAGTTCTGGCCGATATGCTCCGCAACAGAGTCCATGGGGTGGATGTCGCATCAAGCGCCATGATCGGCCTTTCCCTCTTTGATTTGATCGAAGACTATGACACGATCTTTATAATCGATGCCATGACCACGAAAGACGGAAAGATAGGAGAAGTGAAAAAGGTCTGTGACAATGACCGATGCGGCACATTGCATCTCTTTTCCTCGCACGGCCTCAATATTTTTGAGCTAATGGAATTTGGCGTGCAATGCGGACTGGAGATGCCCCGCCTTGCTGCAGTGTACGGTGTTGAAATAGGCAATGAGGTGACCTTCGATGAGAGGATTTCACCGGAGCTTGATGAAAGACTGCCCGCCATAGCCGAAGAGATTATTGGTCGTATGATGACCATCCTGCCTGCTCTATCCGCAGGTGTTGCAACCAATTGATCCTGCCTATCGCTAATTTCCTCCTGAGGAGTTGAGATTATAAGACTCATTTATAATGAATATATCTTCAAAGCTATTCCCGATCATGGACTGTTTCCAATCCTATAGGGGGCCATGAACAGGCTTAAAACGGCTGCGTTTCTCGCTGGTAAGATCAAGTCTCCTGTCCGAAGCCGCCGCGAACCTCCGTATATCAATATGTCAAATACGGTTTTTTTCGCTGAGCCAGGGCCTTGTGTTGTCCAGTAGATAGTCTGCTATATTCTCATATATACAGTCCCGGCAGAGGTGGACAAGGAGCATGCTCTTTATCTGTCGAAAGATCATGAGAATGTCCTTATCTTTATGACAGACAAAACACCTGTCCGGCATATCCTCTTCATGAAACTGGTAATCCTTTGCATCGTCGTATCTTATGGGCATGACGTTTCTTCTGTAATGATTTAATGAAATAAGAAAATTCTCTGCTCCTCCATGACGGAACTGCGGAAATCTTTTTTTGTTTAAGAATGATAAATAGGAAATTTTAGTGTGAAAGTTGTGCCCTTGCCCTCTTTTGATGTGGAACCTATTGTTCCGCCATGCGATTCTATTATCTTCTTGCAGAACGTAAGACCCAGTCCCGAGCCCCTGTGGCGCTCTTCCTTTCCCGCTGCCCGGAAAAACGGCTCGAATATGAAGGGGAGCTTATCCTGGGGAATTCCTGCTCCTGTATCCGAAATGTTCACGGTAACATAGTACTCGTCATCCCCAGCCGAGACAGCTATTTTGCCGCCTTCCGGTGTATACTTTGTTGCATTGCCTATGATATTGATGAATACTCTTACTAGGCTTTCCTCATCCCCCACAATGGCGGATAGATTTTCTGGGATATTTATTTCCAGCAGAATTCCCCTTTCTTTACATATGGGCATCATTTCCTCCGCGCTGCGCGAAATAACGTCCAATAACCTTAAGGGCTCTTCCTTTTGTGCAAAGGTGCCGTTTTCTATGCGGCTTAAATCCAGCCAGTGTTCAATCATTCCCTCGAGATTCTGTACACGCGCGCTGCATCTTTCAATAAGGTCGGTGACGTCTTTATCAAAACGATCACCTGCGACTGCTTTAAGAGATTCCATGCATTGCCTGATGACAACCAGGGGCGACCGCATCTCGTGGCTAACGAAAGTAATGAAGCTTCTCTCCATCCGCTCCTTTTCTTCCCTTAATTTTCTTGCCTCCATCTTGAGACTGCGATGTTCAAGTCCCCGCTTGGCGACAGCCCTTAATTGGTCCGGGCTGAAAGGTTTCGGGAGGTAGTCATAGGCTCCTTTCTGTATGGCTTCTATGGCAGACACTATGGTCGCATAGCCGGTAATCATAATAAGGACAATGTCCTGCATATCCCTGGCGAGGATTTCTATTATCTCCATGCCCGATATGCCCGGCATCTTAAGATCGATAAAGGCTATGTCTGGTCTGCTCTCCCTTGCGATCCTGATGCCTTCGACTCCTTCCCCCGCAGTCAAGACACGGTACCCCGTCCTTTCCAGCGTCTGCTTGCATCCATCCCTCAGGGATTCCTCATCATCGATAACCAGAACGAGAGACTTTTCCACATTCATCGTATCCCTTATTTATCCAGCGCCTTAGCAATATATCCGAGGAGATCATCAGCCTTAACCGGTTTGTGCAATACCATGTTCACCTTGGGAAACTCTGCGGGCGGCTCGAATGACTGGTACGGGCCCTGCAAGTCCACTGCACTCAACATGAATAGTGGCGTATCCTTGCCGGTGTCCGTGGCGCGGATCTTTTTCAGTACTGAAAAGCCTTCGCCCCATGTTTCCATCATCATATCGATAATGGCAAGGTCAGGAGTGACGGATTTCCACATCTCAACCCCGCTCTTCCCGTCTTCTGCCAGGAATACCTCATACCCGCCCTTTTCCAGGATCAGTTTGGTGGCGAAAAGAAAATCTTTGTCGTCGTCTATGAGGAGAATCTTTTTCTTCTTTGTCATCATCCGTTACCTCCTTTTTGATTTTTGTTAATTAATATGAGCAAGGATGATGCCAGATCGTAACTTGTTGATATATAAATAAAAGACGTGTCGGATGAGAAAAGGAAAGAGACTTTGAAGGGGCAAAACTCCCCGTCTTTGAGGCGGATAACCCCATTGCTGAAACGTTCTTTCTAACGGTGCTCCATCTTTATGCCGTAATTGCGCATCTTTATCCTGAGGGTCTTCCTGTCGATGCCAAGGAATTTTGCCGTTTTGTTAATCTGAAAGTGGAAGTGATTGAGAGCCTTCAGTATGTGTTCCTTTTCGACATCTATAAGAGTCGTCCTGCCCGTGGAGGAATCCACCACAGGGGCCTTTGCTTGATCTTCCTGACCATAGTAAAATATATCAGACAGATTAACGATTTCATGGTCACACAGCACACACAAACGTTCAACAATGTTCTTTAGCTCCCTGACATTGCCGGGCCACCTGTATGATACGAGCGACTTCTTCGCCTCTTCCGAAAATGATTGCACCTTGCTGTCGTATTTTGTTATGAATATATCGAGGTAATGCTGAGCAATGAGCAGGATGTCGGCCTTATGTTCTCTCAATGGCTTTATTGGGAGAGGCACAACTGAAAGCCTGTAAAATAAATCCTCCCTGAATCTCCCTGCTTCAATTTCTGCGCGTATATCTTTATTCGTTGCAGCAATCAGCCTGACATCTATGCGTTCAGGTGATGATCTGCCAACCTTGGGCACCTCCTGTTCCTGAATTACCCGAAGAAGTTTGGCTTGAATGTTGAGGCTGATGTTGGAGATTTCATCAAGAAACAATGTTCCTTTATCTGCCATCTGGAAACGGCCCTCACGGGACTCCGTGGCGCCACTGAATGACCCTTTGACATGTCCGAACAGTTCACTTTCCATGAGCGTTTCAACGAGTGACGAACAGTCAACTGGTACAAAAGGTTCTTTGGTCCTCTTACTCAGATTATGTATGGTCCGTGCAACAAGCTCTTTCCCTGTTCCACTTTCCCCCGTTATGAGGACGGTACTGTCCGTCAGAGCTATCCGATTGATGGATTCCTTCAGTTCCTTCATGTAGTCGCTCGTGCCATAGAGGAGAGATAGTCCTTTTTCCACATTGCCTTCATCCCGCATCAGGGCTTCATCGACAGCGTCTTTTAGTTCCGCTGCCGAATAGGGCTTAGTGAGAAAATTGAAGGCACCCTGCCTCATTGCTTCAACGGCAATTGGGATACTGCCATAGGCGGTGATAACGATAATTCTGGCAGATATGTTCCTTTCGACTTTCAGCTTTGCGAGAATCTCCAGTCCATCCATCTTGGGCATCCGGACATCTAAAAGTATCACGTCATAGATATCTTTGAGGGCCATCTCAAGACCCCGAGGTGCGTATCCCGTGCTTTCTACCTGGAACCCTTTGCGTGACAAAACCTGTGTGCATCCGTCCCGTATTGATTCCTCATCATCGATAATCAGAATCTTCTTATCTTTCGCAGTCACTGTTTCTGTCGCCCTTCTTATTATTCGGACTGGCTGTTAATACGTCATTGTCCGAGCCGCTGCAATTGCCTAGATATGCGGGAAGGGAAATGATGAAAATTGTTCCCTTTCCCGGCTTGCTTTCCACATCGATAAAGCCATTATGCTTCCGGATTATACCGTAGGCTATAGGAAGTCCGAGGCCGGTTCCTCGGCCTGGATCTTTTGTTGTAAAGAAAGGTTCGAATATATGAGGCAAATCTTTTTCTTCTATTCCTTTGCCGGTATCTGAAATCAGTATGTTAACGAAATTGTCCGTGCCCCGCATGGTGGTTATGGCTAATGTGCCACCATCTTTCATGGCATCGGCGGCATTGATAAAGAGGTTCAGAAAAACATCTTCCAGTCTGGACTTGTCACCTATAACGTTAGGAAGGTCTTCTGCGAGACGGGTTTCTATTTCTATGCCGTGGAACATAGCCTGATCCTTTACCAGACTGAGGGAACTCTCTATGACGCTGTTTATCTTCTGCGGCAACATTTCGCCCGTCGGTGTTCGCGCAAAGTCGAGCAGGTCCTGGACAATTCTCTTCGATCTATTCGTCTGATAGATAATCTTCTGCATATTTTCCCTTGCAGGAGAATCCGCGGGAAGATCTTCGAAAACAAGGTTGCTGTAAAGAAGTATGCCCCCCAAGGGGTTATTAATCTCGTGGGCCACACCTGCTGCCATTTCACCCAAAGCGGTCAATTTCTCCGTTCTTGTCAGTTGCTGTTGAGCCCTATAGAGCATTTCATTGTGGTTCTTAAGGGATTTCGACATGTAATTAAATGCCTCATCTAGCATGTCAAACCCGGAAATCTTATCGGGGGATAGTTTGTAGTCGAGATTGCCTGTGGCGATGGCTTCCGCCGCCTGCTTCAGCAGACGTATTCTCGTAATAATGGTATTTCCCAGCCTAAACGAAATGATGAAGGCTATGATCATGCCGAGAAACGTGATTCCCATGTTCAACCAGATAGTGTGCCACATTATGTCCCTGTATTTTGCCTCCAGTAGGCCTGTATATAGGATGCCTATCAAATTCTTGTTCATATCGTAGATGGGGGTGTAGGTCGTTATATACCAATCATCAACGACAAACGCCCTGCCGACCCAATCTTTTCCTTCCACGATAACCTTATCATAGACTTCCTTTGACAATGTTGTACCGATCGCCCGCTTGTTCTCCTTCGTCATGACATTGGTAGATATTCTGACACCGCCCTGAAATATGGTGGCAACGCCCATTTCACGGCCTTTATACTTTTCCCCTTGGTATAGGGTCTCTTTTACTTTATCCACAATGGTGTTATCGTTGTTCATGAGGATTCCACCGACAATGGCGCCAACGAGGTTCTTCTTTGCATCAAGAATTGGATACGCCGCCATCATGCACATCCCATGGGAAAGCACTTTCTCTGCCGGCTCAAAGGAAAGGGGCGTTCTTACGATTTCTGTCTTGGCTCGCTCAAGGAGATCCGGATTTTCTTTGAGAATGTCTTTTATAGGTATAAGTTCTGTGGACGATTGAGGCAACTTTTTTTCTATGCAGCTTTTGGCGACTACGGACCAGAGCATACTATCTCCCCTGGCTTTGGGATTTGCCGTCCTGTATAGCACATGCCCACTGGCGTCCACTACTGAGAGCATATCGAGAAGCATATTTTCCTTTTCCGTCCTAGCCCCCTGATCGCGCCGGATTAAGCTCCTCATACTTTCTATCTTTGAGAAATCATGGTCCGCTACCGCCACGTCCAGATCCGCCACTTTCGCAGCGAATTGAATCTGGGAGGCAATCTTCTCCTGTGTCTGATTATAGATGAGTTTCGCCGTATTGATGTCCTGTCTGACCCTGTTCTGTACCTCATCTATCGTACTCCTGTTGATCGTCCATATCCCTACCAGTGTGGCCACAAAGCCCGTAAGAAACGTTGCAATCAAAAAACCTATGACAAGGCGGTTTTGCAGATTTATCTTGAAAAATCGACTTAATAACCTATCAACTATTTTCATGTTGATGCACCGCGCCTTCTATTGACGCAACATAAGATTCTTCAGCAGCCATATCCGCCAGTTTCTTGATTTGTTCCTCACTGAACTCTTTGAAAAAAGGATGCTGTTTTAAGAGATCTGCAGAAACCATGGACGCCAATCTCTTTTCTGAGAAGTTGACATACTTTTTCAGCACAAAGTGTCTTTCGAGTCCTCCATCATATAGTGCTACACTATCACGATTTACGTCTGAAATATAGCATGGATGGATCGAATTAGAAAATCAACATTACAAGGAAGGAGTCTGTGTTCTTCTTTTAGACTTGCCGAGGCAAACCTTTTTGTTGGCTTCACCTTGTATATTGGATGAGAAGTAATCAGAGAGTTGGTATATAATGTTTACTATGGAAAGCCGGGGTAATCAATGGAAGGGTAAATCTGCGCTTCACCTGTGACCTGACAATCCATTTTCAATCCATGCCGATAGTGTGCCGATTAGGAAAAATTAGCAAGGGAAAATCAAATACTTACAAGAGATTGCATGTTTTCGATTCCCATGCACTTCCGCCATTTTATTCGTAGAATTCGAAATTTTTACGGCAGAATTTTTTAACCAACCGTTAACCTGTGTTAACCTAAGACATTATCGAGCCGCGATAATTCCTTCCTTGTAATGTCGTCTTCTTGAATTTGACTTTCTATGCTACATTACTATCAGAAATGAAGAAGCCGTAGCGTGTATTAGAGGGATTTCTTTACCGAGGCACAATATGGTAGAAATCTATTTTCAAATGTAGTAAATATGCCGAGGACAGGTCAGTCTTCTTTGCAAAATCTCGAAGTGTACTTCTGAAAGGAGTTAAACATGAAAACGAAGAAAATATTTACAATTCTTGTTGTCGTTTTAGCCATCCTAGCATTTGCCGCTGTATCATCTGGCTATGATCAATTAGTTATAAAAAAAGTGTTTGAACTAAAGGAGTACACTACCGTCGGAGGCGAAAAGATAGCTCCAGTCCGCGTAGGTTACGAAACCTATGGGAACCTGAGTCCCAGCAAGGATAATGTGATTCTCATCTGCCATTTTTACTCGGGGACTTCCCATGCTGCGGGCAAGTACTCAGCAGAAGACAAAGCCCCTGGGTACTGGGATGCCATCATCGGCCCAGGCAAGCCCTTCGATACCAACAAGTACTTTATTGTGAGCTCAGACACGCTGGTTAACATCAACCCGAAGGACCAGAAGGTGGTTACCACAGGACCGGCTTCCATCAACCCTCAGACAGGCAAGCCTTATGGGATGTCCTTTCCCATAGTCACTTTCCGGGATTTCGTGAATGTCCAGTACAAACTCCTAAAGTCACTAGGTGTAAAGAAACTGAAGGCGGTTTCTGGGGCATCAGGGGGAGGTTTACAAACCTTCCAATGGGCGGTTTCATATCCTGATTTCGTGGAGCGAATCATCCCTGTGATCGCAACTCCAAAGGTCCACCCCTGGCTAGTCGGATGGCTTAAACTGTGGGGGGATCCCATTAAGCTAGACCCCAAGTGGAACAAGGGAAACTACTATGGCAAAGAGGAACCTAGGGATGGTGCGGCATATTCTTTTATGCTTATAACTCAGAGTGCCATGTGTGAGCAGTGGGCTGAAAAGAGTTTTGATCGGAAGTGGGCTGATCCAAATAAAAATCCTTTTGACAGAATGGAAAATGAGTTTTTGGTGGATGCAGCCCTTTACAAGGGTGCTCTTGGAAGGCTCGCCAACGCGGATGCAAACTCCATGCTTTACCTAAATAAAGCAAACGCCCTTTTTGACTTAGGACAGGGGTTTAAATCTTATGAGGATGCGGTAAAAAGTATCAAGGCCAAAGTGCTAATGATCGGTGCAGATACCGACATTCTCTTCCCTGTGTCCCAAATAAAGAGTCATGTGGATGTCTTTAGGAAAGCCGGGAAAGATGTTTCCTATTTTGAGATCAAGAGCGGATTCGGACACAATGGAGGGGTTCTGTCCATCTCGCAGGCGTCGACAATTATCACCGAGTTCATGGAAAAATAGCAGCAAAACATATTTTTTTAACTCTCTGGCGCGGAGTGGAATGAAATAGAGCCTGATCTGTGGAACATGCCCCACATAAAATATTTTCTGGCTCTTCAGGGATGCTTCGAATAATCAGGTGATCCGCATGTACGGTGGTGTGAGAGGGGGGAAGCTGTGAGGCTTCTCCCGATACCGATTACTATCTTTCTTGCCATAATCTTGAATTCTGACAACTGTCTGCCGCTAAAACAATAGTAGGTGTAGGCCTGAATCACACTGCGCCTCCCTATTTTTCCTCCAACAGTTTCCTCTTAGCCTCCAACTGGACTGATGCATACCTCTTCACACTGTCCCTTCGTGCATGGTCAGCCATCATCTGAACCTCGTCCATACTGTAGCCTTTCTCACTGATATACTGGGAACAGGATGAATGTTTCAATCCCGAGTATATGTCTATACTCTCTCTGACCTTTGCACAGGCTTTTCTCTATAAGTTGGACATGCAACAATGAGAGTAGTGCTTCCCTGCAAGTTTTCCGTGACGATTCACAAAGAAGTAAGGACTGTCGATGTGGACAGGCATCCGCTGCATGATCTTTTTGAATTCGGAGTGACAGGGAATCAGGTGTTGTCTCTTTGTCTTCGTCTGTTCTATCAGCTGCTTCGCGGAGAAAGTCCTCCTGATAAGAAATGTGTCCTCGTCTTTCATGTAATCAATCTTGTGAAGTGCCATGGCTTCAGAGGGTCTTCTCATGTGATATTTTAACCACCAGAAAACCGGCTGATGCTCCTTAGGGATGGCCTTAATGATCTTAGAATAATTCTCACTAAAATACTGCTGGGAATTCTTGTTTCAGCAATCCCGTGTCCTTCTGCCTGTGCTGAAGCCTTCACTTTAATATTGCCATTGAGTTCTCAAGCTTGCCGTCTCCGATATGCGAAGCGAAAGTCGAGGCCAAGTATATGATGATCCCGCATTACCGCTATCGAGCATATCATCGGCATAGGTAGTACAGAAGAGGCCATTTATGGCAAACTCGTCCAGACACTGACTGTTAAATTCAACGTGCTCCGGCAAACAGGCGGGGAAGGCGATTTCCTATTATGCCTCGCTCTATCTTCTGTATAACTATGACGGTCTCTGTGCGAGTGACGTATATATGTCTGCAGATATTGTATTGACGCTGGGCATTCCTACCCCTTTCGATCCGGGAAGGTGGTATGTAAGAAACACGTGAGGCCAATATTTATGGGCTGCATGATTGCAGCCAGCGTGGCTAATCCTACAGGCTCCTAAGCTTGTTCCCAAGGCTAATACCTCCAAGAGTGACACCCTCAAGGCTGATGTGCCGAAGACAACCAGTCCGCAACAAATGTGGAATTGGTAAATGTAGAAACCTACTTTGTATTAGCGTAGGAGTGCAAACCACTGAGGAGAAAGTTGACGCCGAAATAGGTGAAGAGGACGCAAATGAACCCGATGATGGACAGCCAGGCCACGCGGTTGCCGTGCCACCCTTTAATAGTACGGGCATGGAGGAGAGCGGCATAGATAAGCCAGGTAATCAGAGACCATGTCTCCTTGGGATCCCAGCTCCAATAAGTGCCCCACGCCAAATCTGCCCAGACGGATCCCGTGATGATCCCCAGCGACAGCCAGAGAAATCCGAAGAGTACCATCTGATAGTTGAACTCGTCGAGCTGCCTGAGATCGGGAAGCAGGGAGAGTGTATAACCGGGAGTCTCTTGTTTCAAATTCCTTGCGATATAGAGAATGCTGATGCCGCACGAAATCGCGAAGGCCGCATAGCCGAGGAAGCAGGTCACGACATGGGCAATGAGCCAGTTGCTCTTCAAGGCAGGGAGAAGTGGCTGAATCTTCGAGCTTACACTCGTGGAAAAAGAAGCATATGCCATTGCCAGGAAGGCGAAGAGAGCGGGGAACATGCCCAGGGCCCGTTGCTTGGTCCGGTATTCCATGACCAGATAAATGAGCATGATTGCCGATGCCGCGAATACCAATGACTCATAAAGATTGGAAAGAGGCGCATGCCCGTAACCTATCTGATAAGATTCCCTCCAGCGAAGAAGGATTCCTACCATTTGTATGGCGAGCGTAGCCGCTCCGGTGATACTGCCCCAGATCATAATCCTACGGTGGCGAAAGATGACTCCCGAAAAATAGAGAAGAGCACAGATGAAATAGGCAAAGGTCGTTATGCTGAAAAGGATCGAGCTTGTGATCATGGCGTGCCTTCTCCACTCTCTTGCCTTAGTTCGGCCTGCATACGGTCGCAAAGCCTTTTGAATTTCCGCTCAAAAGAGATTTCATTCCTGTTGGTCCTCCCGGCAATGATAATCCTTGTACCCACCTTACCCGGCATATCTGCCGCCGCCCAGAGCCACAGTCTGCGGTGGCCCACATAATACGTGAGGCCTATTCCCACCAGCATCAGAGCAAAACCTAACCAGACAAGCCAGACTCCAGGGTCCCGCTTCACCTGCAGACCGGTGAACGGTATCCTGGTGGCGTGCAAGACTTTCACATTGTAGTTTTCAACCCTGTTGCCATGAAAATCCTTCTCAATGAGGATCAGCGAACCGGAAGGCTCACCGCCGGCTTGGGAAATGAGCAGAACCATAGCGGGGCCGAGATGCCGGAAATTCTCCTCAAATCGGAGAATTTGAGCCCTGTCCCGCGTGCCGGGAATATCCACCCACTTCCTGAAGGGAATGATGACCCAGCGGACGGCTCCAGATTCTCTGTCCGTGAGCTCCACTTCCGCATCGTTGAGAATTGCGCCATAGGATGCCTGATAGAAGGTGATGCCATCATACGTGAGGGGATCGTTGACCCGCAGTACCCGCTTGGTGACCTCCTTACCGTCTCGGATCAGCGTCAGATCCGAGCGAAACTCCCGCGGCATGCCGTTGTCATAATAAGACACATCGAACTTGTCGCACCGAACCTGAAAAGGAAGATTAAGTCCGCGATCACTGCCTTCGAGCATAACTTCGTTTGTGCTTTCCCCTTCGAGGATGTTCATGAAACCTTTAAAGCCGAATAGGGAACCAACGAGAGAGCCGCAGAGCACTAGCAGGACGCCCAGGTGGACAACATAGACCATGAGAGGACTCCAGCGGCCGTTCTCGGCCACTCCTGCCAAGTGATCGACTCCATCGAGCCTCTGCAAGATGCCGAATTCTTCCGAGATAATGCTGATAAGCCACGCTTCGGTTTCGTTCTGGGGGAGGTTTGAGATGAACTGACAGTTAAGGCTGCACTTGGCGAGTTTTCCAGGATCAACCTGCTCTTCGCGGCGTCGGTAGACCTTTAGCGTCTTAGGCAGTCGCTCGATAGTGCAGACAACGAGGTTGGCGCAGAGGAATAGAAGGAGGAATCGGAACCATCCGGCATGGTAGAGGTCGTTCAAACCGAAAGTCGTGAGAAACCAGATGGCCCGCTGCCCATAGTGTCTCTGGAGTTCGGCTTCGCTGAGCCCCTGGGGCATCAGTGTTCCTACAACAGATGCGGCGGCGAGAACGAGGAATATGACGACTGTAAGTTTCGGGGATGTGAGCTTTTGATAAATGCCCTGCAAAAAGCCTTTTTTCTGCACTGTCAATCTGCCTTCAGATGGGTTGTCATAATATTAGTAACCTTTTAAATAACCTTGTGTCAAGAAGAGAGGATCCGTATGGAACCCGACCCGAAATGATTTCGAACAGAGTCCTTTATTCTGTGGCGTGGCTATTTTCAGAAGAGTTGGTTCATCTTTATGAGTATCAATACTTATGTGTCAAGAAAAAATTAATATGCTAAACGAGCAGAAGACATCCGCAATGCACTGCGGACCTTTCTTGTTGACAGAGAAATAAGTTTGTCCTTATACTCCTTCAACAGAAAAGAGCTCCCTTTCGGGAAGACACGCCTGTACGCTATGGATAGCAGAATAAGGAAGAATCCGTGGAAAAAAAGTTTGGTACAGCAGCTATAGTTATGTTCATGCTCCTAGGGCTGCGATTCTTGGCCCAGATCGAATCACTCATGACTTCCTTGAGTGTCGGCGCGCTCGTCATGTTCTGTGTTTATCTGGCAGCGATTATCGGCGTATACGGAAGGAAGCCGTGGGGGGATGTTCTTTGCGTTATCGTGGGCGTTACGGATATTGCAACTACGCTCATATACACAGAGGGAGCAAGCCGTGTCGGCGCGTTCGTCGTCGACTCGTTAATGATTTATCTGGCCTTTGAGGATTTCAAAAATATTAAGGCAAGCAAGAAATCTGGAGACGTAAATACCCCAGAAAAACCATCCGGAGATCAGCAATCGCCCTAAGGGAATGCAGCTATCGATCTCGGAGGCAGATGCATTCCTGTCTCTTTTGAACTTTCAGCTGTTGCGTGAAATATATGCCATGGGTTCAAAGAGAGGCGCCATCAACAACAGGCGCAGCAAGTGTCATGGCGTACAGATTGCGCCGTTGGTCTCATCAAGGGGCTCCTTTACCCTCACGTAGCGAGCTCCTGTCCATATCAGCACAGCGGCGAACGCGACCCGCAGTGCCGCATCCGAGAAATAATGTGCAAATGTCCCTCCGACGCAAGCCCCTATGAATATTCCCGAAACCATGCCCACCAGAATATCTGCCTTCACGTTGCCGAGTTTCCAGTGGGTGTAGGCGCCGACAACGCCGATAGGGGCCATGGCGAGAAGCGAGGTCCCCTGTGCTGTGTGCTGTGTAACACCCGTGAGCAGAACCATGACGGGCACCATGATGACTCCACCGCCGATGCCCAGCATGCCTGAAAGAAATCCCAGAAAGACGCCTGTCAGAAGGAGGATGGCAGACTGAGACCATCCCGTCTCTAGGCCGTGAATCCGGGGAAGATACGACTTGGCAAGCAGCAGGAGCGACATGAATATTAGAAAATAACCGAAAAAACGTTTAAGCTTCCATGCAGGAAGGGAGTGAGCGAAATGGCAACCCGCGCGGGTGGTGAGGATAGCCGGTGAGGCTAACAGGACGGCGGCAGTTATATCAATCGCGCCCCCAAGCCCGTAAGTAATGGCGCCGGCTATTCCCGTGAACACGATGGTCACGAGGTTTGTCCCATGCGCCTTATGCTGATCCAGCTTGAGAAAGTCCACCATGAAAGGGATTATAATGGCACCGCCGCCGAGGCCGACAAATCCTCCGAAGACGCCTCCCAACAGACCTACCAAAAAAGCCATACAACCTCTCTCATCCAAGGTTTGATGCAGTTACCTGTCCGCTTATCTGATCAATCTGTCAGCTCTGATATTTTTCATAACCGTCTTGGCTATCTCATCGATGAGGCTAGCCGTGGAACCTGGTTTAATGGTTTCGGAACGGACTTTCCACATTAATTCTCCCGTCGCGGCATCATAAAGATTGCTTTCCACGACAATGTCCTTCTCTTTAATGCTGTACTCAACAGGTGGTGTCTGTATAGTGTATAAGGGCCAAGAATAGCTCCAGTCGGGCGAGGCCTCGGGTGGCGGAACGAAGCGGTCTATAACCTCCTTTTCGCCGATACTGACCACTCGGACAGTAAATATTGCATCCATACTCAACCTTGCCGCTTCAGCCCTTACGTCGGCACTCGTCAGTTCCTTCTTCTCGGTTATCGATGCAAGAGAGACTGCCTTTACACCACGCTCCTGAAAATGTTTCGCGAAGGTGTCCTCCAATTTCTTTTTTTCTAATTGATCCGACATTGCCACAATCAAAACGTTTTTCAGATAACGCCCCTCGTAAGAGCTGTTAATCCAAGGGTTGCTTAATTTTGTCCCCCCACAGGATGAAAGAAAAAACAGGACAATGATGAGGGCTGTGCCCATATGGCTCAATCGAGTTATCATATTAATGTCTCCTGTAAGGAAGTTAGACTGCTATATTCCGATTTTTCTGCATCACAGATTTCTCCGTCGCGCTGCTCCCTTGAAATGACAAGAGTGTTTTGTTCCCTCTCAATTTACTTAAGGCCAGCGCGATGCCGTTCGTAAAGATCGTAATTGGCCTTGAGCATTTCTTGGACGGGAAGTTCATACGGACAGCGTTCGGCGCACTCGCCGCATTCCTGGCATAGTTTCACGCTTTCCATCATCACCCGGGAAAAATCAACGGCGACAGCCGGCGACATCCTGGAGGCAACGACATTGTAAGCCATAGCCGGTGTAATCATTACGCCGTGGGGACAAGGCTGGCAATATTCGCACCTGTGGCAAAACTTCTTGCCAAGTTCAACGCGATATTTGTCCATGAGCTCCCGGTCTTTTTTGGTTACCTTATTTTCACGTCCGTAAAAAGATACAACCTTATCCACGGATGCGACTGAATCGTAGCCCGGAAGAGGAATAACATCAGCATGCTGGCGCAGGAATTTTATGGCGAGTTCGGCATTGTCAATCACCCCTCCGGCAAACGGTTTCATGGCTAGTATGCCCATGTCACGCTTACGTGCCGCCCTGTGAAGCTCATTCTTCGGCTCATCCTCAATAAAATTAAACGGAAACTGAACGGTAGCGAAAAGGCCTGTCTTGACGAGTTTTACGGCCATGGCAAGGTTATGTGACGTGACGCCGATAAACCGCACCTTTCCCTGTTTGTGGGCCTTCATCACAGCTTCCAGCGCTCCGCCGGGTGCGCTGACAGCGAGCAGGTCCTTTTCTTGCGCCACTTGGTGGAGCTGGTATAGATCGATATAATCCGTCTTCAGCATGCGTAAACTATTTTCAAGGTGTTTCATCGTGTTGACGGCGTCTCGCTGAAACGTCTTGGTCGCGACCACAATTTTTTTTCGCATGCCGTCAAAAGCTCTCCCCATCTTCTCCTCGCTGTCACGATAAATATTGGCCGTGTCGAAAAATGTAATCCCCCGCTCGTAGGCACGGCGAAGCACCGCTATAGCTGTCCCCATGTCGAGGCGGATAATGGGAATTCCGCCAAATCCCACCTCCGAAATTTGCAGATCCGTCTTCCCTAATTTCACGTAACGCATGACCACTCACCCTTACCTCTTTCAAGTCTTCATATTTGCCAACAATTTTTGATTATTTTCTGTACCCAAACTTACACCAGCTATTTTTGCTTATCGACTATTTTTTTTAACAGGTCTCTGAACACCGAAATGTGCTGCGCACCGACAACTTTCGTTCTTCCATTTATAATGAAGGTCGGAACTCCCGTCAGATGGATCTGTCCGGCTTCCTTCCTTGTTTTTTCGAGACGATGGGCATAGCGTCTTTCTTTCAGAGCCACCAGGAGTTCATCTGCATTGAGCCCGCAGATGCGGGCGCTCTCCGTGAGCACTTCCATGCCGCCGATGTCTTTCGATTCCGTGAAATAAGTGTAAAACATCCGTTCATGAAAAAGCTCATACTTTCCCATGTCGCGGGCGTATTCGCTTGCTTCGAGAGACATATGCGAATTTGAGAGCAGCAGCCGGGGGCCGAATTTGATGCCGAATTCATCCCCCCTTTTTCTGATATTTTCGTACATCTTGTCTATATCCGCGCCGGGGAATCTTTTCGCATAAGGTATCCCTTCAGGCGGTGTATCGGGATGCAATTCGAAGCTCAGCCAGTCATCCCTGATATCCAATTCTTTTTTTAATGAGTCGACAATGCCCTTGCCTATATAGCAGAAGGGTCAGATATAGTCGGAAAAAATCCGCATCTCAATAATCATGTTTACTTTCCTTTATGACAACAATATCCGGCTTATTTTTTTACCGAAGCCTTCGCGGGAATGCGGGACTCACAAGGCACCTTTGTCTGGCACAGGCCGCAGGACCCGACTTCAAAACCATGGTGGGATTTTATATGCTTCAATGAACTGCCGTACGTATGGCTGTAGCACTTCACCTTGTCATGGCCGGCCTCGCTTAGCGCTCCTACTGGACAGCGGGACACACATTTCTTGCAAGTGCCCTTTGTAAAGAAGAGACAGTATGCGTGGTGATCGTCATAAGGTCGGTCGGTTGCGGGGACAAGGATCTGTGCCACTACGGAGCCCACGCGCACGGCCTTTCCGCGTGGCGTAATCAAGCCGTCACACAAGCCGAATGTGCCCAAGCCCGCTGCGTAGGCCGCATGCCTTTCAGACCAGTTTGAGGCAAAACCATACGTATCGGACATTTGCCGCGACCATTGAGGTGAGAGCAGGGGCGCGACGGCCATGTATCCTTTTTCTTGCAGGGCAGCTACAAGGTGCTTGCGCAGCTTATTATTGACCTCCTCGCCATAGAGGCGGGCCCTTGCCCATCGTTCCGGCGGGTATTCTTTTTCTTTCCGGGTGTCCGCCTTGGTTGCTTCCGTTTGCGGGAGAATCCAGCTTATAACGGTGAGGTCTTCCGCGGCTACCTTGACATCAGGAAATGTCTGCTTAAAGATCTCCAGCGGTGTCCAGTGAAAAGGCCCTACATGCCTCTTGTAGTCTTCGTATAGAGGATCATCTCCCCGCGAGAATCCCACGAGTGGGTCACTCCACGCCTTTTCATTAGACTCGTTCTTAAGTGTGTTCTCCGGAGAACTGTTTATAAAATCGCGGATAACACTTTCCACCCAATTTGCCAAGTCTGACGGTTCTTTCATAGATATTATTCGCTCCCCTTTGTGCCCGACGTTGATGCAGCCTCTCCATCAAACAAGCTTCTGCTACAGACCGAAGTCCTGGTTAATCAATATGACCCTCACCCTTCCCTTGGGGGCCGATTTCTCGGTGATCGTCCAGGTATTGCAGATGCGCTCCGAGCTTTTACACTCCTCGCAGTAAGACGTCTTGACGCAGGGGGTCTTTCTTTTCAGGCGAATGGCATTTACCGGCGCTACGTAATTCTTGATGCGTCTCATAGCTTCTTCTAAATCGGTGACGACTTTATTCCGGCTTGCAAGGACGATTACGTTTTTGGGGCCGAACGTTAAACCCGCAACGCGGTTTCCCGTGCCGTCCAGGTTCACGAGTTCGCCATTCTCCGTTACGGCATTTGTCCCTAGGATGAATAAATCAGCCAAGAGCGACTGCCTGCGTCGCTCAACGTTTTCATCCCAGGATATGGTCTTGTCTGATGTCTCTATTGTCTTAAATGATGTATTCGCTTTGAGGGCGGCGTGAAGGCCTGTCTCCATGGACGTCATGGACGTACCCCAGGAAACAACCTCAGGCTTCACCTTAGGTATGATTTCTTCTAAAACAATCCTTTTTACCTCATCCCCATTGTTCGCCAGGAAGACCTCAAAGTTGTTTTCTTCCAGCGCCTTTTTGAGATCAGTTAGCCTCAACTGCCAGTATTGATCAATTAGTGTGCTCATACTTTACCTCCCAGTCCTTGTTAATTAAGTTTTCATTTGACACCCGTCAAAATTGCTTGTACACGGGCTTTAGATATACGATATATAGGCGCCATGACCTTGTCAAGAAAATATGCCCGCATCTTTTCTGGATCAGATTTCGATTGGAAAATCATAAAGAAAAGCACGGCTTTCGTCCGCCGGGTCAAGGAGGGTCTGCCTCTAAACAATGGAAGCCTTCAGGGTCTATCAGCAATATCCATACTATTATGAGGAATGGATCACCCTCAAGGACGGTTCTTCCGTCTTTTTGAGACCGATCAAGCCGACCGATGGTCCGCTCCTTCTGAATTTTTTTAAGAGCTTATCCCGGAGTACCATCTACTTTCGCTTCTTAACCCATTTGGAAAAGCTACAGCCGGAAATGCTCAAACAGCTTGTGGAGATTGATTACGAAACCCATTTCGCCCTTGCTGCCATTCTCGTCGTGGATACAAAGGAGTCTATCATCGGGACCTGCCGTTACATCGTCGGACAGAATTCAGATCATGCGGAGCTTACCGTTGTCTTGAGAGACGACTGGCAAAGGAAAGGCCTGGGGAAACTCATAGTGACAAGGGTCGTCAACATCGCTCGTTCAAAAGGACTCGCCAGTATCGAAATACTTCTCGATTCCCGGAACGAAGGGATGAAGCGTGTTTTTGCTTCCCTCGGATATCCTGTCAGTCACGAACCGTCCATTATTGATATTGCCGACCGCATGGAGATCCTTCTTCAGGAGATTAAAATCTAATTTGGGCGATCCATCAGAGATTTCCAGGCCAAAAATCAGGATGATCCTGATTGCAGATATGTCTGCAATTGCGTATTTGACGCAAAAGGAACAGAAGTTTATGGAAGACTCCGTGACGACGCTGCTGGCCTGACGCAAAAGGCATTTTCAAATCTTCTTGCAAATATTGAAAAAGAACACTATGTCGTCAGAAAATACGGCGGTATATTTGATTGACCAGTATCATAGTTTGGGAGGAAGGAAAATGCAGATATTAACAGCGTTTAAAAAAATAGAAATTGTGAAAATAGTCTTGGCGGGGATTCTGATCGGGATTCTATGTGTGGGCTTTGCCTATGCACAGGAAAAAGGAACGGCAAGTGAAGCCAATGCCCTGCTCTCTAGGGCGGCTGCTTATTACAAGGCAAATGGTAAGAACAAGGCCTTTGCCCAATTTAACAACACCAAGGGTAGGTTTGTTCACAGCGATCTCTATATATACGTCATCGACCTTAACGGCGACGTGCTGTCACATGGCGCCGATGCAAAATTAATCGGAGCGCATTTGATCGATCTCCCGGATGCGACCGGGAAAACGTTCATCAAAGCTATAATTGATGATGCAAAAGTGAAGAAAAAGGGTGTTATGGACTACAAGTGGACGAACCCGCAGACCAAGAAGATAGAGCAGAAGTCGACTTTTTATGAAAAAGTCGGTAACGTGATCATTATCTGCGGATACTATAAGTAGATCATCTTATCATATTTCTCTTAGCGGGGAAGGGCGGCAGTTATCGTTGTCCTTCCCCTTTTTATCAGGGTCTTTCTCCCTCACCTCAGTATCTTAGGCAGGAGTCCCTAACAAGTCTTGTGGTTTTTTCATGGGTGATGTATAAAATGGCTTAGATTTGTAAGAAAAAGGACAAATCAATGTACTCCATTCTGGCAAGAATCACTGTCCTTATGTCTGCTTTCGTTCATTCCAATTCCAAACACCTGCAACGTTCGGTGCAGGTGTTTGGAATTGGTCGGTAAGATCACCATTTGTGCCTGACCGTATCAATACAATAAGAGCCGATGGCACATGCACTCTCAACAACCTTACCGGCAAGTGGAGTTTCCAAAAAGATGCTGAAAAACATACCGTCTTTTATTGGAGTGACAACCGGACGCACACGATGACAGTATCCAAAGACGGACTGTCGATGACAGGAACAGATGATTGGGGGACCAGAGTTACCGGCAGGAAAAATAAATAGCCTTAAAAAGCAAATCATCATGAGAAGTCCGACCAGCTTCTATTTAGTCTTTCCGTAGAAAAATGACTTTTCTATGTTATGACAGGACATCTTTGACAAGGCTGCACATCTAACCACAATGGCTATGAAATACGAATATACGGTCTTTTCTTGAAACAAAGAATAACTTCACATCAAATGATCGGCCGCTTCTTCTTGACACACAACTTGCTCTTCCCTATACTTCCACAGCAGAAAAGCGGGTTCTTATCAAATAAAAAATATGACTAAGACAAAAGCCTGGATAACAGCCTTCCGGTTACGCACCCTTCCTTTGTCGGTTTCAGGGGTTATCACCGGAAGCCTAATTGCATTATCAAAATCAGTATTTGACTGGAAGGTTTTCTTTCTGGCTTTGACTACTACACTTTTCCTGCAGATTTTATCCAATCTGGCCAACGACTTTGGCGACAGCCGGAATGGCGCAGACAATCCGGACCGGGTTGGACCTGACAGGACGGTTCAGAGCGGTTTCATCTCCGCTACGGAAATAAAAAGGATGATTGCGCTCTTTGCCGCAATGGCTTTTGTATCGGGGATATTCCTTTTGATGATTTCTCATCTCGCGCTTTTTTCTGTGTCTTTTTTTGTTCTCTTCATATTGGGCATACTTTCGATATGGGCTGCTTTGACATATACCATAGGAAAAAATCCTTATGGTTATTCCGGATGGGGTGATCTGTCAGTCTTTGTTTTTTTTGGTTTATTGAGTGTTGGGGGCACCTATTATTTATATGCAGGAGAAATTACGGCCGATGTCTTTCTTCCGGCTATCTCAATCGGGGCATTGAGTGTAGGAGTATTAAACATAAACAACATGCGTGATCATGTCAATGACAAGGCTACAGGCAAGAATACGGTCGTAGTAAAAATCGGGGTATCAAAAGCGAAATATTACCACACGGCGCTTTTGGCAAGCGCCCTGATGACTTCTCTGTTTTATATGTTTGTGAACCACATTCATTACCCGGGTTATCTATTCGTTCTCATACTCGTTCCCCTTACAAAACATTTGTTGCATATATTTCATTTTCAGAGCCTGCCTTCATTTGATAAGGAACTGAAGAAACTGGCCTTGATCACTGTTTTATTTTCTATTGCCTTTGGGACAGGGATCAATATTTAATTTCCATCTTACATAGGGAGAAACCGGTCTACTCAGCTCAAATCCTATCAAACTATCCCATATGGATTTTCTTATTCAGAATTTATTGTTGCTTGAACATTCATTGCCGGCGGTTTTGGCAGGCATAGCCTTTGTAGGCATATTGGCATCCTTGAGTTCATGCACAATTGTGAGGCTTCCCGTAATATGGGGATATATCACCGCAGCGGGGGGATCAAGAAGGAGAAGCGTTCTTCTGTCTCTTTCGTTTGCATGCGGCCTTATCGCCGTTTATACCCTTCTCGGATTTGCCCTTGGGTTCGTTTCCAATTTAACCGGCAAACTTCTCAGGATAAGTCAATATCTCTATCTTATTCTTGGCATTATGTTGCTGATCTTGGGGATTATTTTTGCGGGTCTCATTCCCGTGCGGCATGGCTGGTTTTACGATCGTTGCGAGACGGCCATAAAACATACGAAGAAAATACATTCGGCGTTCATATTCGGAATGCTTTTTGCGTTACTGGAGACGCCCGCATGTCCCGCCTGTGGGGCCGCGCTCATGGTCATCGGTAGCTTGGTGGTTATGAAAGGGTCGTGGCTGTACTCCAGTCTGGTATTTATCAGTTTTGCGATAGGCCAGAGTATTCCGGTTCTGGTCTTGGGATTTTCTACCATCATGTTTAAACACCTGACATCAAAAACCGCACGCATTGAAAATGTTATGAGCTTTGCGGCAGGAAACATTTTGATTGTTCTCGGATTCATACTGATGATGCTTGCATAAATACTATGGAACAAAAAACATACTCAAAGGAATTCACATGCGAACGTGGTCATAGTCATCATCATGCATGGTCACTTGGCATACGATGGCTGTTGAGCGTATTTATTGTTGTAGCTCTTCTATTTTTCCTTAAACCTTTTTTGGTGCAGCAGATGCTCACACGGGCTTCCTCATATTTTTCGTCTTATTACTTTGACGATGCCATACGCATATCCAGGCGAATTGTCTCCATCGATAAAAACCATATGGAAGCTTGGAATTCGGTTGGATATGCCTATAAACAGAAGGCCATGATCGATAAATCTACCGCTGATTATGATAAGGAGAAAGACGACATCGACAAATCTATCAAGGCTTATGAAACGGTATTTTCTCTCGATCCAAAAGACATAAGGGTCTGCTTTGATATTGGTCTCTTGTATTTTTCGAAAAGAGAATTCGCAAAAGCTGCATGGTATTTCGAACATGTGCGAAACATGGCGGTTGATTCTGGTGAGTCTCAAGAAGCAGGCATCTTTAGCTATCGTGGCAGATCGCTTACCATGCTTCACAGATGCTACGAGTCTCTTGGTGATACGGCCAAGGCAGGGCGGATTCAGAAAGAGCTGAAGCAATATATGATAAAATAGAGAGGTTGTTTATAATATCTCGTTACGGGAACACCATCAAAATTACTGTATTCTGGGAGGTTTATATGACTACTGCTTTTGAGTATCTGAAGGCTAATCCTGTTTTTCACATTGCCACTGTTGACGGTACGAAGGCTCGGGTTCGCCCCTTCGGTTTCAGCATGAAGAGGAATGGCGCATTGTATTTCTGCACTAACAAAACAAAAGACGTATACAGGCAGTTGTCTCAGAATCCTGAAATCGAGATTTCGGATATGGGAAATGACGCGACATGGCTGAGGATAAGAGGCCGGATCGCATTTGACGATACTCGGGACGCAAAGGTCCAGGCATTCAAAGAGTCTGCCACGCTTCTAAAGATCTATCCGAAAGGGGCAGATGACGAAACATTTGTAACCTTTTACTTTACCGAAGCCGTGGCGACGTTGTTCTCCTTCTCGGAGAGATCGAAAAAAATACCGCTACTTTAGGTACAGTTCCCTTTTTTGTCAAAGGCATCCTCGATAGCGTTATTAAAGATAGTGCGCCATGGGACATTTTGGGAACGCATGATCATGCTGCACGACATATGCAAGCAAGTGTGCCTGCGCTTGTGATTCGGATTCGTGAATTGAACGTAGCATCACGTTTTCCTCTTATATTGTTAGTTCTACGTTTTTTTAAACGTCCATACGAGTAAGTCGCCTTGTCTGCGAGTGGATATTTCATCATCTAAAGATTTACTGGGGGATACTCGCACTTGGCACAGAAATCGGTTACTGAACTTAATCTCTTTTCGGTAGACCAATTGTTTGAGCTGTGGAGTGGGCAACGTGAGGAAACAGGTGAATTAACAGGAGGTAGGTATACACTCTTTCAAGTTAATATAGTGAGGGCCACGAAACAAACGTTTCAATGGAACTCGGAGGAAATTCTTTTCGATGTGAGAGAAAAAGACAAATGGAGAAAGGAAGAGGCACTAATGCAGTGTGCTGAATGTCTCTATGCTGCAAAATGATGGCGCGAGAATTTACTGCATATTTTTTCTCCTAAAGCCTCATGGTATTTATCGTGGAGTTACAACATAAATAATAAAGATTTCCTCATATATTCTTTGCTCCTATTGAGTTTCCCCGATAATAACTTCCTACTTGAAATAATCACGCATCAGCAGTGAATGATCCAGACAGTTCGTATATATTAAAGGCCAGTCTTATTATACTTTGATCAAGACAAGACTTAAGTATTATCATCTAAGTTTTGTACATTAGTTCGAGCGGGCATCTCATTTCTTTGAATAAATAGTCAATCGTTGCGAACAGAACGTGTCGCGGCTTATGGGCACAGTGAAGCCTTCCGCCCTTCCCTCCTTTGGCAGTATTAGTTCCACTCCGGTTGCAGGATGTGGACCAGGCAGTCCTTGTGTCTATAATTCCCATAGCGCCCGCACGACATCTTCAAACTCTGCTCTTAATGGATCCGATATGCAGGATAGTGCGCTTTCGGGAATTCCAACGAGCTTCCACACCTTCTTATCCAGAGGCGGGATATACTGTTCTCCGCTGTCCCCCAACTGCATTGCATGGGCTATATAATCGGCTATATGGACCACGCATGCCTCGACAGGATATAGCCTCGCTTCCGCGGGAGAGTGATGGCAGGCTATCATCTCCTCCAGGCTCACCGGCAGATTCCATAATTGAGCCAGCGCACGTCCTAAATCCGCATGGTCAAAACCAATCACTTCTTTTTCGACCAGACATAACGGCTCGTTATTGACCCTGCAGCGAAGAATCATTTCCCGTGCTATGTCCGGCATCATCTTGTATATAACAAGCCTGCCGATGTCATGAATGATACCTGCCGTAAAGAAACGCTCCACGTTCGCCTCGCTCCGTCTGGCTGTTGCGAGTATCTTGGCGGCGAGGCTGCAGGCTACACTATGCCTCCAGAGCGAATCCATATTGACAAGTCCTTCCGGCAACCCTTTGAATAGACGCAGTACGGAAGTTGCCAAGGCAAGATCGCGTATCTGGTTTGTGCCCACTGCAAGAAGGGCGCGGCTGACCGTATCTATTTTCGACGGAAAACCATAAAACGCGCTGTTGACAAGCCGGAGCAAGCGGGTGGTAAGGCTCGGGTCTCCGCCTATTATATCGCTGATATCTTTTATGGAAGACCGGCGGTCATTAATTGCATTATTGATTTTAATATAAATGAAGGGCAGGGATGACAATTCCACCCAACCCTTGAGGAGGGCTTCTGGTTTCTTGTATTTCGTCACGTTAGCCTCTTATAAAATCCTGGGAGGAATAAAGCCTACGCCCCGCCCGGCTACTGAACGATTGAAAGAGACTTTTATTCCGGGTCTATTCCATATTTTCTTATTTCCTGTATCATTATATGTTGCCACTCGGACATACGATCATATAAATTGACAGATTCATCTTTGTTTTCAACCATTAAGATTGCCCACGAGAGGTTTAGGGGATTAACGTTACGAAGCATGCGGAGAACTTCTTTTGCTAAATGTGGATCCCCGTTCGCCTTGTAACGTTTCCTGACATACGTATTTGCAATATCTATTGGGCTCATCCCGGGGTTTTTTTCTTTTATCGTCTTCCAGCCTTGTGCAACAGTTCTCGCTGTTCCACTGACATGGCTCTTTCTTGATCTTACCAACCACTTGGGAAAGCCCATCACCCACCAATCCTTGTTATTTGTTGTCGCGGTTCATCCCTTGGAAACATGATCTTATTGCTATTTGTTACATATTCCCCTAAAAAGAACGCAAAAATAAGTTAAGCCGCTTCTTTTATCTGACAATTTTAACAGCCTTAATTGTAGCTATCGGCTTTCCGGCCACTTTCCTTTAGTTGTAACGTTTCAGAGATTTCAATGCTAAATGAGAAATTGAGGATAAAGAGGTGAAGGAAAAACTGAACCTCTGAAACTAACTTTCTGCAATAAAAGGGGGAAATGGAGCCTCTGTCGAATTCAAAAATACGGTGGCAAGGCAATTATCGACTAATGATGGAACATTTTTGCCGCGTGTAGGTTCTAAGGGGGCAGTATTTACCGCAAGGCGCGAAACGATAATATCGATCTAAATCATTGATAAAACGGACGATTCGCTGTGACGCATTAGGAAGGCTATATTGGTACATGGTTTGCAGTCAAACAATTATCATGAAGTTGTGCAGAACATTGTGCCAATAATCACGGCAGAAAGCGTTCAGACACAATCAACATTTAAACTTATAAGGAGGCGCATCATGTCAGTTTCCGGGGTATCTAATACCAATTTTTATCAGACCAACAGCGCACAGACTAACTTTCAGCAAATACGAGATGCCTTTCAACAGCTCGGACAGGCTTTACAGTCTGGCGATCTTAATGCTGCCCAACAGGCCTTTGCGGCACTGCAGCAATTGATACCCAATTCATCGGCGGGCAGTCAAACACAAGCTGGGCAGCAAGGCAGTGGTCAAAATCAGTTTGCTACCGATCTTAGTACGCTCAGTCAAGCGCTTCAATCAGGCGATCTGACAAAGGCACAAGATGCGTTTGCAAAGCTGGAGCAGGACATGCAGTCTGTCCATAAGAGACATCACCATCACAACTCTGGTGCATCACAGGATTCTGCATCAAGCTCGAATAACAGTTCTATTTCGAATGGTACTGTGACCAATACTATAGATGTAACTACATAATCCGGAGAGAGTTTCAGTCAAGCAAACTGAATGATGGATCCAGCAAGCGAAGGGCTAAACCTGGGTTGACGCTTTGAAATACATCAAAGTTCATAAGCATCAGATCGAAGATAATAAGTCTTTCTATGATTGTCTTGGATCTTAATAAGAGTAAATGATTATAACAATTCTTCTGTAAGGTGCATCTAATATGAGAAGACTTTCTGTGCAAGCGTTATTTTTTACTGCTTTCTTTGCATTCACACTCTGCCCCATTTCGAATGCTACCGACTTGACATCCAATAACATCCTACGGAAGCATACTTCTCTCCGCAAGGACACTGCACCGATACCGTTGGCAAATAGATCTTCAAGGCAAAATCTGAGAGCATCATCGAAGTTTGTTCATTCACATCCAAAGAGATCGCCTCAGCTATCGATAAAGCACACAAAAGGGGAATCTAGGTGGAAATCCATACCAGATAAATCCAACCGGCCTCCTTCAGAAGAATACTGAATCACCTTTGAAACAGTAAGAATCCAGTATGCGTGATTAACAATTGAAGCTCTCCGCGGCAATCTGCGGAGAGCTTCAATTGTTAAGGAACAGTATCGTTCGCTATTCGCTCGCTACCGAATTCAACGTTTTTTATAATGCGTCTTGCTTTGTATATTTCATTGGATCTAGAACTTTGTCCGGGTCTATAAGTAACAACTTGAACTGCAATGCTGGTTCTACCATCTCAATCGCCAGGAAGTAATTTACCGGTATCTCCATTGCAACTACCTCCACAACGGCTTTCCGTCCAAATTCCTTCAGCTGTAATGTTGCCGTAGTTTCAATTCAAAATCGAAAATTCAGGATTATTGGATGAATGAAATACAGAACCTCCGTGACTAACTTCCTCTGCAATATGAAATTATTTGGAAGGACTCATAATTATACTGGTAATGATCACGATGGAATCCATCTTTCCCCTTGCTGATTTTTCTTGACGTATGATAACCCCCTTCTGATACTTCCACATACTTCCGAAACAGAAAAACAAATTCTTATCGGATATCCAATAGCAAAGGCTATGGGCGATATTAATATAATAATTAGATATTAGATGAGGAGATGATGTCGTTCGGACAATGTGGCAAGTGGTCAATCATTATCCTGTTGTGCATTTTTTTAGCTTCCGGTTCCGCAGTAGCGGGACCGGAAGGCTCCTCGGTCTCCTATGAAGAGACAGTTGCTCAATGGAAATCGTACCGTGATGTAGCTCGCTGGCTTGCAGGGTCCTTTGGCTATGACAGATCCAAGCTCCTGAGCAAGAGACAGATTCCTCAAAGTCCCGCTGAAACGTTTAGGCTGAAGAAAGGCGTCTGTTACGATGCCGCCAATTTTACTATTGACGCCCTCAAACGCATAAAGCCGGGATACAATGCGAAGGCGGTATATATCAAGAACCGGCTCGGACCTCCCCATCATTGGGTTGCCGCCTTTACCGAAAATGGCAAACTTTATATCCTAGACTATGGCGCCAGCATGAAATGGTCGAGAATGAATGGCATCTATGGGCCATACGAATCTTTGGCAGAATATGAGAGATTCTTGTCTTCTTTGACTATGGAAGGATTTATATTGGAATATGCTGTGTATCGCGATCTTTGACGAGTAGTTTCCAGAGCTTTAACGTCAGAATTGATAATGGTTACGCTAAAGATCAACTTGTTTGCATCTTTTAGGATTTGCGTGCACGCGATTTCGCCCGCATTTTGACAATATTCTTGTCGCAAATCAAAATTAGTAATATCCACACACCTCTTCCCGGACAGTCATAATCTCTCTGGTAAGGGAATTTAATCTGCTTCTTTTGTCATCATTTCCTTCTTCCTCTTCAAGCGTCCGGCAATTTTGGCGGGCATACTTCCTTTCAAATGCTAATCCTTTAAGGAAGGGCTGCGGATTCCATATGCCTCTTCGCGGTTATGTCTTTTTTGGCATAATTCCTCTTTGATTTCTTTTACTTGACAATCTTTGCATCATAGGTAGAATGCTCATGACAGTTATGTTAAATTTAACACATTATAAAGACTTTTTTCAGGTTGTCGTTTTTTCATTTTTTTAATTGATAGTCTTTCAGGGCAGTTGAGTAGTTCTTTGGTTTACCTTACAACGTTCACATGATTCGGGGCCGAAAGGGCCATGAGTCTGTGAGCAATCTCACTGGGGAGGAGGACTTTTATGGACAAAATTCTCAGAATCAATATGGGGGCCGAAGGCGGTCCAAAAGCAAGTGTGGTTCCATTGGGGGAGTATGCCGGGTTGGGGGGCAGGGCTATGACCTCCTCTGTAGTGTCCAAGGAAGTACCACCGTTGTGTCATCCATTGAGCGAGGATAACAAACTTGTTATCGCACCGGGCCTGCTGAGTGGAACTAATGCCTCCCAGTCGGGGCGAATTTCTGTGGGTTGCAAGAGCCCCTTGACAGGCACCATCAAAGAGTCAAACTCGGGGGGGCAGCCATCGCAGATGCTGGCGAGATTAGGCTATGCAGCTATCATCCTGGAAGGGAAGCCCAAAGAGGGCAATCTTTATAAGATATTCATCAATAAAGACGGCGTGAAGATAACACCCGACAACAGCCTCTGCATGTTGGGTAATTATGACCTGGTAGAAAAGATGAAGAAGGAGTATGGCGACAAGGTCGCGTGTATATCCATCGGACCTGCGGGCGAGATGAAGATGAGTGCCGCATCAGTAGCTTTTACCGATATGGAACAGAGGCCTGCCCGTCATGCCGGACGTGGCGGGAGCGGGGCAGTGATGGGTTCCAAGGGTGTGAAGGTTATAGTCCTCGACGACACGGGTTTGGCGAATCGCGTTGCCAAAGACCCGGAGAAGTTGAGAACGGCGAACAAAGCATTTGTTGAAGGGCTCAGGAAACATCCTGTCACAGGCGAGGGGCTTCCCACTTTTGGAACCAACGTACTGGCCAACGTAATCAATGAAGCGGGTGCATATCCGACACATAACTTCCAGTGGGGCCGCTTTCTGGGTACTTCCAAGATCAGCGGCGAAACGCAGGCTGAAACGGAAAAGGCCCGCGGTGGTGTTCCCACCCATGGCTGCCACCGGGGATGTGTCATCCAATGCTCGGGAATTTATATGGATAAGGACGGCCATTACTTGACCAAGCAGCCGGAATATGAGACGGTCTGGGCTCACGGTGCGAACTGCGGCATCGACGACCTGGATGCGATTGCCATGCTTGACCGCCTGGATGACGATTTTGGCATTGATACCATTGAGATGGGCGCGACCATAGCAGTCGCGATGGAGGCGGGCCTAGCGAAGTTCGGAGATGCCGAGGCCGCCATCAGGCTCGTCAAGGAAGTGGGGAAAGGTACAAACCTGGGACGCATACTGGGGAACGGGGCCGCCGTGACTGGTAAGGTGTTCGGCATCGAGAGGGTTCCCGTGGTCAAGGGGCAGGCGATGCCGGCGTATGATCCACGTGCAATTCAGGGCATCGGGGTCACCTATGCTACAAGCACCATGGGCGCCGATCACACGGCAGGATATGCTGTAGCCACTAACATCCTCAAGGTGGGGGGGTATGTGGATCCACTGAAGCCGGAAGGGCAGATCGACCTCTCCAGAAATCTTCAGATTGCCACTGCGGCCGTTGACTCCACAGGCATGTGCCTCTTCATTGCCTTTGCAGTCCTGGATCAGCCGGATACGTTCCAGGCACTGATTGATTTGCTCAATGCCTTTTATGGCCTCAGCCTGACCGCCGATGACGTGGTTGCGCTCGGCAAGAATGTACTGAAGATGGAGCGGGACTTCAATGCCCGTGCTGGTTTCACGGCAAAACATGACCGGTTGCCCGAGTACTTCAAGAAGGAACTCCTTCCACCCCATAATGTGACGTTCCAGGTGACGGATGAAGATCTGGACAAGGTATACAACTGGTAGAGATAAGTCTCTCAGATCGTGTGTTCAACGGGGTGGCCTGAAACGGGCCGCCCCGTTCGTTTATCCGGAGGAGGAAGTGTCATAGATGGCCCATCGTGAGAAATCCAATGAAAAGCCTCTCTTCGAAGATTTCTCTCCAAGACACATTTCACTGACAGTCGAGGCCAGCCTGATTCCGGCTTTTTCTCGGCTTTTACAGAACGGATTTTGGATCAAGGGAAATGTCGGATGCAGCGTTAAATCATTTCTCTGTGAACAATTTGGCCTGTCGACAGAGTATCTTGAAAATAGGATTCAAACGATATTCCTGGATGGCGACGTGGTCGATGATGTGGAGAGGGCTACAGTCGTAGATGGCGACACGCTTTCCCTTTCCGCCGCAATGCCCGGTTTGGCCGGGGCGGTATTGCGCAAGGGGGGATACTATGCGGGCATGCGCGACCAGATCTCCTGCAAGGGGGAGACAACATCGGCTTCCATGCAGTACGGCAAGGTTTTAGTGAAACTTTTCAACATGCCGCTTCAGGAACTGGGGCCGATCTTTTTGAAGCATGGCATCTGGATCGAAGGCTACAAGCTCAAGGATATCCTCAAAGGTCGGGCAGACGATTTCCAAAGAGGCTGTAGGGAGGCCTTTGCAGATGGCCGGCAATTTGAGTTCAAACAATTTTTGGGAATGGGCTCGGGAAAGGAAGATATTTTCTTA